>JGI24708J26588_10004281_pt1 | contig 9949 bp, 10 predicted proteins | sample BioPla1DNA2_FD_26588 | JGI IMG/M metagenome (IMG submission 26588) | reverse complement strand
AGTAGGGAATGATCATCATTCCCTACTTTATTTTTAATAGAACTTATTGCATAGGATGTTGACTAGCCATTTGTCTTTGTTGTGCTTCAATCATCTTTTTAACCATGTATCCACCCACAGAACCATTTTGAGCGGAGGTTAAATCACCATTGTATCCTTGTTTCAAAGGAACTCCAATTTCATTTGCTACTTCATACTTAAATTGATCTAAAGCTGCTCTTGCTTCTGGAACTGCTTTACGTCTATTACTTGCCATTGAAAAAACCTCCTTTAAAATGTGAGTTAAAATTTTAAAATATGAGTTGCATTAGTATTATGCTCAAATAAAAATGTTTTATGAATAGAAAATATTGTAATAAATATTTCATTTATAAAGCAAGTACTTCAGTACTGTTTTTAAATAACTCATTTATTTTTTTCTTTAAAAAACAATGTTCTGTTTGTTGTAAAAAAGGATCTTTTTCAAATAAAGCAAGTATAGCTTCTTGAGCTTGCTTTAAAATAACCATATCTTCATATAAATTAGCAATTTTTAAATCAGGTAATCCATGTTGTTTCGTCCCAAAAAAATCTCCAGGGCCTCTTAATTTTAAATCCATTTCTGAAATTTTAAACCCATCTGTCGTATCGGTCATTACTTTCATACGTTCTAAAGCAATTTTATTTTTTGCATCAGAGATCAAAATACAATAAGATTGATGCTTACCACGTCCAACACGACCTCGCAATTGATGCAATTGAGAAAGTCCAAAACGCTCTGCATTTTCAATCACCATTAATGTAGCATTAGGAACATTAATCCCTACTTCTACAACGGTCGTAGAAACTAAAACTTGAATTCTTCCCTGAGAAAATTCTTCCATTATCTCATTTTTTTCTTTTGGTTTCATTTTTCCATGTAAATAAGCAATGTTGTAATGAGGAAAAATTTCTTTTTTTAATTTTTCTGTATACTTAATGACCGATTCTAATTCTAAGGTTTCTGATTCTTCAACCATTGGACAAATCATATATACTTGTCTTCCCTTTTCAATTTCTTTTTTCATAAACAGGTAGATTCGATTTCGATAAGAAGAAGGAACGGCATATGTCTTAATTTGTTGTCTTCCTGGTGGCAATTCATCAATAATAGAAATATCTAAATCTCCATATAAAATCAAAGCTAATGTCCTAGGAATAGGAGTGGCTGTCATAACAAGAACATCAGGTGATTCACCTTTTTGTGACAAAGAGATTCGCTGGCGTACACCAAATCGATGTTGTTCATCAGTGATAACCAGTCCTAGTTTTTTAAAAGAAACAGATTCCTGTATTAATGCGTGAGTTCCAATAACAATATCAATTTTTTGATTTTTAATATTTTCCCATATGTTCTCTTTCTGTTTTTTTGTTAAAGAGCCTACTAAAAGAGTACAAGTTACTCCGAAAGGATCTAAAAGAGTTTTAAGGGTTTCGTAATGTTGAAGGGCTAATACTTCTGTGGGAGCCATCATACTTCCTTGATATCCATTTTTTGCTGTGATTAATAACGCAATTGCTGCTACTATTGTTTTTCCTGATCCTACATCACCTTGAACCAACCGATTCATAGCATAGGTAGAGTACATATCTTGTTGAATTTCTTCCATTACTTTTTTTTGTCCATCAGTTAAACAAAAAGGTAATTGTTTAATAAAAGTTTTCACTTCTTCTACAGGCTTAAAAGAAATTCCTTCTAATTTTTTATCAACAGTTTGTTTTATTTGTAACAAACCCAGTTGTAATAAAAAAAATTCTTCAAAAACTAAACGTCTGCGAGCTGTTAAAAAATGTTGTCGATCTTTAGGAAAATGAATATGATAAATGGAGTATTCTAAATCAGCTAATTCATATTGTTTACGAATCCATAAAGGAATGAATTCTTGGATAGTAGACTCTATTTTTTCAAGGGCTTCTTTAATCCAGTTACGAAACAATTTCTGTGAAAGTTTTTTAGGTAAAGAGTAAATTGGCAAAATACCTATGTCAGAATCTTTTTGGGTATTATTTATTTTTTCATATTCTGGAGAAAGCAACTGTAAGGAACCATAGTAATAATTCACTTTCCCTGTAAAAAGATAAGTTTCACCCTTATGAAAATAATTTTTTAAATAAGGTTGTCCATACCATACGATCCATAATGTCCCTGTAGAGTCTTGGATCTTCATTTTTGTCATAACCAATTTACCTTTTTTTATATTTTGAGGGATGGTACTTATTTTCCCTTGAATTGTATGTATTTCTCCGATAGACACATCTTTAATAGAAGTCGTTTGAGACCAATCTTCATAATTTCTAGGGAAATAAGAAATTAAATCTTCGATGGTAAAAATTCCTAATTGTCCCAGAAGTTTTAATCGCTGGATTCCTATGCCTTTTAAATTAGAAACAGAATCTTGTAAACGTAACAAACATTTCTCCTCCTACGTAATAATATCGACAATAGAATAAAGACTAAAGATTTTCTTTAGTCTTTATTCTACAGAGAAAATATAATAATAAAGAGGTTGACCTCCATTATGAATTTCTACCTCACAATCAGGATAGTGTTCTTGAATATAATGTTCTAATTCTTCTGCTTGCTCTTGTGTGGTATCTTTTCCATAATAAATAGTAATGATCTCTATGTCTTCATCGATCAATTCTCCAAGTAGTTGCTTAGCACCTTCTTGCAGATCTTGGGTTATGATTTTAATACTTGTATCGTTTACAATTCCTAAAATATCTCCTTGATGAATAGCTTTATCATCTATCATAGTATCTCTTACTGCATAAGTGACTTGACCTGTTTTAACTGTAGAAATGTTTTCTTTCATTATCTCGATGTTCGATTCTAAAGAACGTCCAGGTTCAAAGCCAAGCATAGCAGCAATTCCTTGTGGAATAGTTCGAGTGGGAATCACAATAATTTTTTTATCTTTACATAGCTCTACTGCTTGTTCTGCAGCTAAAATAATATTTTTATTGTTAGGCAAAATAATAATTGTATCAGCATATGTTTCATCGATAGCATTTAATATATCTTCTGTACTGGGGTTCATTGTTTGTCCCCCCTCAATAACATAATCAACGCCTAAACCTTTAAAAATGTCCTTGATTCCATCCCCAATAGAGATGGTGATAAATCCCAATGGTTTGTTTTTGGGAGGCGTTTTTATGGGTTTTGAATCAGTAATCACTTTGCTTGTATGTTGTATACGCATATTATCAACTTTCATATTCGTTAAAAATCCTAATGTCAAACCTTTTTCAAAAGCTTGACCTGGATGATCCGTATGTACATGAATTTTGATGAGGTCTTCATCTCCAACAACTACAATGGAATCTCCTATTTCGTTTAAATATGCTTTTAAATTATCAATGTGATGATCTTGAAAAGCTCCCTGAGTACTATTAATTATAAATTCAGTGCAGTAACCAAATTTAATATTTTCATGGTCAATAGCAGCTAAAGGACTAAAAGATACTTCTTTTTTCTCATCTTGAACGAGAAGAACTTCAATATCTTCTTTTCCTAAAAGAACATGGTAAGCACCTTCTAAAATATATAGTAATCCTTGCCCGCCAGCATCTACTACTCCAGCTTGTTTAAGTACTGGAAGCATATCTGGTGTTTTTTGTAATGTATCATAAGCATGTTCTAACGCTTGTTTACAAATGTCTTCAATGTTTAATTTTTCTGCTGCAACTTCAACCGCTTTTTCTGCCCCTTCTCTCGCAACAGTTAATATTGTTCCTTCTTTGGGTTTCATGACAGCTTTATAAGCGGTATCTACACCGGATTTAAAGGCCTGAGCCAAGGTTATACCATCAATTTGTTCATGACCTACAAGTCCTTTAGAAAAGCCACGAAAAAGTTGAGATAAAATAACTCCAGAATTTCCTCTTGCTCCTCTTAATGAGCCAGATGCGGCTGCTTTTGCAACTTCCTCTGCTCGATTGGAATCTATTTTTTGTACTTCTTTTGCTGCTGCTAATACTGTTAAAGACATGTTTGTTCCTGTATCTCCATCAGGAACTGGAAAAACATTTAATTCATCTACTTCTTGTTTTTTACTCTCTAGATATTTTGCCCCAGCAATCATCATTCGTTTCAAAAGATTGCCATCTATATATTGCATGCTCACAATGGTACCTCCTTATTATTTATCAACACGTACACCTTCTACGAAAATGTTGATTTTTTCTACTTCTAATCCTATAAATTCTTCTACTTTGTATTTTACAGTACTAATAAGATTGTCTGCGACAGCAGAAATTTTTACTCCATATTCAACAATGATATGGAAGTCTAGAGAGACTTTGTTTTCTACCATAAAAACTTTAATTCCTTTGGTTAAACTTTCTCTTTTTAATAATTGAACTAAGCCATCTGTCATATTTTTAGCTGCCATTCCTACAACACCATAACATTCAACTGCGGCTAAACCTGCAATACGTGCAATGACTTCATTTTCTATCAAAATGGTTCCTAATTCATTTGTTAGTTTTCCAGTCATATTAAACCCTCCTATATCCTAAATATAATATACTTTAATAAGAATGTCCAATCAAAATTTTTTTCATTCTTATGGTAGTTTAATTGTGATACTATTCCTATTAATTATTATATCATTTTTTTACTATTTTAAAAACTATAATTTAGGAAAGATGATTATTTATATATTACTCTTGCAATATGAGTATAATTCTGTTAGAATATTTACGTTATATACTTAGGGTAAAAGCTACTTTAAAGGAGGTGCAAGCCATGGCTAAATGTACTATTTGTGACAAAGGCGTACATTTTGGTATTAAAATGAGCCATTCCCATAGACGATCAAATAAACAATGGAAACCTAATATCAAGAAAGTAAAAGCAATTGTCAATGGTTCACCAAAACGGATTCATGTGTGTACTCAATGTTTAAAATCAAATAAAGTAACTCGTGCAATGTAAATAAAAAACAAAGTTCTTAGGAACTTTGTTTTTTATTTACATACTTTCCCGTTCATTTCAATGGAAACCACATAATTTGCGAAGAATTCTACCAATGGGTTTAGGCATTTTAAAAACCATAAATCTCAATTTTCCTTCACCTCCTACCCTTTAATAAAGAAAAAACCTGATACAAGTAAAATAAAAGATGATACGAATAGCCATCCCCATCCTGGAAGTACTAAAACAATAAACATCCCCATTCCCATTGAAAAAAGGGTAAGTCCTAAAGCTTTCTTCTTACCAGACATTTACCCTTTCCTCCTTTAATGTTTTATACATATTGTAATATATTCTACTTGCTTCCTATTTGTGACTATTCTCGAGCTTGAATTACTAATAATTTACCTTTATCAATAGAAATACTGCCATCAGTATCAATAATTTCATTGCTAATGCCGTAAGAAACACCTGCAAATAATGTAGCGTTTTTTAAGGGGTATAATAATCCTTTGGTATACACTCCTGTCACTTGAGGAGTAAAAGGAATTAACGATATAATTTTTCCTTGTTCTATATTAACATCAATTCTATCGCTAATAAGATAAATATGATTATACTCATTGATTAAAACTACTGGGATTTTTTTATCTAAAGCCAGGTCTAATACATGTACATTTCCTAAAGTGTGATCAAAACGCGTTCCTAAAGCACCAATTATGGTAACAAAAGAAGCGCCTTTTTCTATAGCATATTCTAAAGCTAGTTGAGTATCTGTTTTATCTTTTTGTTTTGGAAATAGTTGTATAGGAACTTTTTGATTTTGAAAAAAACTCAACTCTGCTACTGGTGCAGAATCTAAGTCTCCAATGATGATGTCAGGAGTAAGCCCAAGTTTTTTAGCATGAATAATTCCACCATCGACACAAATAATCCATTGAAAGTCTTTTACCCAAGGCAAGTAAAAGTCATAATTTTCAATTGTACCGTTTACAATCATTAAGGTTTTCATAGAATAAAATACCTCATTTATTAAAAATTTGTTTGAACTGTTGTACAGCTTGAGCAGGGTGAGTACCGTAAATGGCAGAGCCTGCCACAATTACATTGGCTCCAGCCTCAATGATGGATGTAACATTTTCAAGGTTAACTCCTCCATCTACTTCAATCATGGTTTGTAACCTGCGAGATTGAATTTCTTGTTGTAATTGTCTAATTTTTAAAAGGGAAGAAGGAATAAATTTTTGTCCTCCAAATCCTGGATTTACACTCATAATAAGAACCATATCTAAATCAGACAAAATATATTCTAAAGTATGAAGGGGCGTAGCTGGATTTAAAGCTACAGCTGCTTTCATACCCATGTCTTTAATTTTTTGTATAGTACGATGTAAATGAGTACAAGCTTCCATATGAACAGTAACAATAGCAGCACCTGATTCCGCGAAGAGTTCAATATATTTTTCAGGTTCTGTTATCATTAAATGAACATCTAGGGGCTTGGTAGCGTATTTTTTAATGCTATGGATGACTGGAGGGCCTAATGTAATATTAGGTACAAAATGACCATCCATCACATCAATATGGATATAGTCGCATCCTGCTTGTTCTACTACTGCAATTTCGTCTTTAAGACGTGCAAAATCTGCAGAAAGAATGGATGGAGCTAATCGAATCATAATTACCATCTCCTTTGTTGTTGAATTTCATTGTACATAGACACATAGCTTTCGTATCTTTGTAAAGTAATTTTACCTTGTTTTACAGCTTCTTTAACACCACAAGAAGGTTCATGAATATGAGAACAGTGATGAAATTGGCAAGAAGAAAGATAAGGTTGGAACTCTCGATAATAATAGGCTAAGTTTTCAATTGATAAATGATTGATTTGCATAGAAGTAAAGCCAGGAGTATCAATAACATATCCTCCGTTTTCTAAAGGTAATAATTCTACATGTCGTGTTGTGTGTTTACCCCTTTTTAATTTATAACTAATATCTCCTGTTTTCAGTTGTAAAGAAGGTTGAATTTCATTTAATAAACTTGACTTTCCAACTCCTGAGGGACCAGCAAAAACAGTAATTTTGTTTATAAGCAAATTCTGTAACAAAGAAACACCTTCCTTGGTTATGGTGCTTGTTATAATAACATCATAGCCTGCTTTTTTATAGATTTCTTGCATTTCAATCAATGCATTTTGATATTTTAAATCTACTTTATTAAAACAGATATATGCTGGTAGGTTTTGTTCTTCTATTAAAAGTAAAAAACGATCTAAAAGATATAAATTAGGATCAGGTTGTGCAATTGAAAAAACAATAATAACTTGATCTACATTGGAAACGGGTGGACGAATCAATAGATTTTTTCGAGGAGTAATATCTATGATACTTCCTGTATTGGTTTCTTGAGAGGAAATTTGAATCACTACGTGATCCCCAATCATGGGGGTAATATCTTCATTACGAAACTTTCCTCTAGCTTTACATTCATATATGTTTTGTTCCGTTGCTACATAGTAAAAACCAGCAATTCCCTTAATAATAGTTCCTTCTAGGATCATTGACTCACCTCATCAAAATGAATCTCTCCTTCAGATTTTAGGATTCCATCTAATAAAATTTCAATCTTTGCTTGGCCTGTTCCTTGGATAGGAATGGTCAAAGGCATGTCTTCTTTTGTATGTTCTCCTTCATATATTTTGGTACGTGCTGTCTGTGTTTCCATGATCACAATAATCATACCTTTTGTTTGATTTTCAGAAAAAATATTGGGAATAGTAATCGATAATGTTTTTTGTTTTTCTTCTTTTTTTCCTGTACTGACAACTAAATCAACAATATATCCTTCTCTTACTTCTTGTCCTGGATTTACTGTTTGACTAATAATACGTCCTTTATCAATTTCTGCACTTTCAATAGGTGTTATTGTTCCTACTTGAAGATGATTTGCCTCTAATTTCTTTTTAGCCTCTTCTTCTAAAAGATTTCTCACATCGGGAACAATGGCCATCTTTTCTTCTTTCCCTAAACTTGCAAAAAGGATTACTTTTTCATTTCTTTTTAATTTTGTTCCACTAGAAGGTTTCTGATCAAAAATAATACCAAGAGGAACGGATTCATTGTATACAGATTCAACTTCAGGAATTAAATTAGCATCTTCAATGATTTTTCCACCTTCTGTATATTCTTCATTTATAACATTTGGAACTTCAAATAACTGCTCTCCTTTACTAATTTCAACACCAATAGTGGATCCGATTTTTATGATTACATTTTTATCTGGTTGCTGAGAAGCAATAAGGCCCTCTGTAATAGTTTCATTATATTGTTCGCCTGTTTTCTCCAACAGTAAACCTCGTTCTTGTACTATTTTTTCTGCTTCTTCATATGTTTTTCCAATTAATTCAGGAACTTGAGCATGTTTAGGTTTTGTATATTCTTGAATTCCTTTTAAGCCAAAAAAACTAATGATTGCAATAATAATTAGCGAAGTAAAAATAGCTCCAAAAATAACCCAACGTTCTTTTCGTTTTGTTCGTAAATCATTATCTATATTTTCCAGTTTTCTCGTTGGTAGAGAGTTTTCTATTTCTTTTATAGAATGACTATGTGCTCTAATTTTTTTCATTTCTTCTGAAGAAATTTGTACTGTAGGAGAGTTCTCAATATCAGGCATCGTGACAAAATTATGATTTGGATTTTCCAAAGCCATTTTCATATCTTTTAACATTTCTAAGGCAGTTTGATAACGAAGTTCAGGACGTTTTTGCGTTGATTTTACAATAATACCTTCTAAACTTTTAGAAATATTAGGATTTAATGTGCTAGGAATTGGTAAATCCTCATTAATATGTTGTAATGCTACGGATACAGGACTTTCAGCTTGAAAAGGTAAAGTATTTGTAGCCATCTCATACATTGTAATACCTAAAGAGTAAACATCACTTTTCTCATCTACATATCCCCCTCTGGCTTGTTCAGGTGAAAAATAGTGAACTGAACCGATGGCATTGCCTGTAGCAGTTACCGTAGAAGTTGTCGTGGCTCTTGCAATTCCAAAATCAGTGACCTTTACAGTTCCTTCGTCTGTCACCAAAATGTTTTGGGGTTTAATGTCTCTATGGACAATGTGATGTTTATGAGCATGTTGTAATGCTTCAGCAATGGGTATTGCTATTTTTAAAACTTGTTCGGAAGAAAACATTCCTTTTTCTTGAATCCATTGTTTCAAAGTGTTACCTTTAATATACTCCATTACAATATAATGGATATNTCCTTCNTTACCTACATCATATACATTTACAATATTAGGATGCGAAAGGCTTGCAGCAGCTTGGGCTTCAATGCGAAAACGTTTGACAAATTGTTCGTCAGAAATAAATTCTTCACGTAATAACTTAATAGCAACATAACGTTGTAATTTATTACATCGAGCTTTATAGACAATCGACATACCTCCGGCTCCTATTTTTTCTATAATTTCATATCGATTTCCCAGAATGGTTCCTGGTTGTAATATCATGATGTAGTCACCTCCTTCGTTTTCCAATCAATCAGAATTACAGAAATATTATCAAATCCACCTTTGTCATTGGCTACATGAATTAAATGATCTACTTTGGCTTCTAATTTTTGATTTGATTGTACAATATCTTGGATTTCTTCATCTGTCAACATGTTTGTTAATCCATCTGAACACATCAGAATCCATTGACCAGGTAATAACTTTACTATGTATGTATCTACTTGGACTGTTTTTTCTGTACCAACGGCACGAGTAATAATATTTTTATTTGGGTAATGTTCTGCTTCATCCTCAGACAAATTTCCTTTGCGAACCATTTCTTCTACCAAGGAATGATCACAAGTTATTTTTTTAATCTCTTGATCTAGTAAGTAAAGTCTACTATCACCTACATTGGCAATGTAAAGATGGTCATTGAAAATAGTTGCTACAATAAAAGTGGTTCCCATCCCTCTTAGTTCATTTTGTTTCATAGAGATAGTATAT
>JGI24708J26588_10004279_pt1 | contig 9953 bp, 7 predicted proteins | sample BioPla1DNA2_FD_26588 | JGI IMG/M metagenome (IMG submission 26588) | reverse complement strand
CCCCGCCGTTGTTTTGGCGGGTCTTGGCCTTCAGCCCAGCTTCCTGCAGGTGATGGCCATCACCATGGTATTCTACCTTGCTGCCTCGTATGCCCCAACACCGGGAGGGAGCGGTGTCGCGGAGCTTGGGTTTGGCCTGCTGTTTAGCAGCATCGTTCCCCACAGCCTGATTGGGCTTTTCGTTGCCATATGGCGTGGACTAACTTACTATCTAAATCTCATTGTTGGAGGCGTCCTGCTAGTAGTAGAGATAGTGCGAAGGGGCTCTCTACCGGAGAGAATTGGCTTCGGCGGAAGATAGTGAGCAATTCACACACCCTGTAACAAGACGCAGAGCAGCGTCAGGTTGAACCAACCACCAACGCTCCTCTGCCATGGGTAAACCAGTACTAGAGCCTATCCACGAATCTGTGTGTAGATCCGGTAAATCAGTACTTACCATACATATGGGCAGCTTCTACCATGGCGGCTACGTTCTCAACAGGCGCGTCCCGAGGTATATCATCCCCTGAGCCAAGAATGTATCCACCTCCTGCTGCACCTTCATCGATGCAGCGTTTGGCACCCTCCATGACTTCATCTACCGACCCTTTCAGAAGGAGCAAAGTATCTAGTCCACCCTTAAGCGCCACTCGTTCCCCCACTCGGCGTTTTGCCTCCGCTACTGTCACGCCGCCTAATGGGTCCAAAGGCTCAATGGCGTCCACGCCTGTGTCTGCCATTAACTCCAGAATGGGAACTACATTCCCGCATATGTGCAGGTAAACTTGGGCGCCATGACTATGCAGAACCTCTACTGCCCTTCTGTGGTAAGGCATGCAAAACTCCCGATAATGGTTCGGAGAAATAATGCTGGCTGAGGCCCAGGCGTCGCCGATATAGATTCCGTCTACCCCAGCCTCTAGCATGGCCAACGCAATATTGATACTAATCTGCGTCCCAAGCTCCATGATAGTATGAGCTAATTCAGCATTGTCCACTAAGTCCAGCATCGCCTGCTGCGAACCTCGCATCTGCACCAGAAAATTCATAGACTGGCCGGCTGCATGTCCTGCAATATAGGCATCATCACCCACTTCCTTGACGATTCGCCTTATCGGTGCTAGTCTACCGCTATCTATGACATCCTGGACAGTCGGGACTGTTATTTTCCCCACATCCTCTGGCAACTGAATAGGAGGCGAATCCACCAATTGTATAGGAGCTTCGTCAGCCTCCAACCTAGCATATGGCTCATCAGTCTCAGGATTTACAAGGTAGTCTATGCCATTGATTGTCTTAACCCGAATACGTTCTTTATATCCGGGTGCTGGCCCCAATCCCACCTCGAAACCATCGAACTGATATTTCCTCCAAGCCGCGAGCAATGCTTCATGAGTGAGCATAGGGTCTAATACTATTTCCCTATAGTCTAGCCCAAGGACCCTAGATGCATGGTATGCTGTGATCACGGGAAAAACTGGCACTCGATCCGGAGCCTTCCCCGCCATGGCTAAGGTGACTCTCTCCTTGGCGTTCACGGGCAACAACCTTCCTTCTGACTCAGATTTCCAACTACAGCTAACCCATATGCAAGCTAACTTGCGGCAACAGCTGCTAATATTCTTCCTCGATTGGCAACCCTTTGAGTTCCAACTCTTCCGCTCTATGGCACGCTACCAAATGGCCATTGGCCACGTCCCGCAACTTCGGCGATGCGCTTGAGCATACGTCTTTCGCGTATTGACAGCGGGGATGGAAATAGCAGCCTGCAGGTGGATTCATCGGGGACGGTACGTTACCTTCCAGCAAAATGCGCTGCTTCTCATGATCTGGATCTGACACAGGGGCAGCAGATAGCAGTGCCTCTGTATAGGGATGAAGCGGTTGCTGGTACAGCTGAGCGGCCTCGGAAACCTCAACGATTTGCCCCAGATACATAACAGCCACTCGGTCACTAATATACTGCACCACTGCCAGATTGTGAGAAATGAACAGGTAAGTAAGCCCCAGCTTCTCCTGTAGATCCGCCATCAAGTTGAGTACCTGTGCCTGGATTGAAACATCCAAGGCAGACACTGGTTCATCACAGATTATGAGCCTAGGCCTAAGTGCCAAAGCCCGCGCTATACCGATCCTCTGTCTTTGGCCTCCGCTAAATTCATGGGGGTACCTGTTTAGACACGATGATGACATACCGACCATCTCCAAGAGCTCTACGGCTTTTTCTCTCCGCTCCTTGCGTGGCATTCCATGAATCCGCATGGGTTCTCCTACAATATCAGCCACTGTCATTCGAGGATTGAGTGAACTATTGGGATCCTGAAAAATTGCAGCAATTTCCCGTCGTATGATTTTCAGGTCCTCACCTTCCAGCAAAGATAGATCAATCTTTCCTCCGTTCCTTGAACCCAAGGAACTAGTACGATAGTAGACCCGCCCATCGGTCGGCTCAATCAGCTGCAGGATCACTCTTCCAAGAGTGGTCTTTCCACACCCGCTTTCACCAACAAGGCCCAGCGTTTCTCCTGGCCATATGGAAAAGGTCACACCGTCTACTGCCTTTACATGACCGATCACTCGCCGAATCACTCCTTGAGTCACCGGGAAATGTACTTTAACGTTATGCAACTCAACCATTGGGTCAACTGCTTTTGTCATTGCGATACCTCCAGTAAGTATCCCACTAGCAAAATGGATCACAGCCGGGAGTACGGATCCGCAGAATCCCGTAACCCATCGCCTAGGAAATTGAAGCAAAGGACGGTGACTATGACGAAAAACACTGGGATCAGGAGCCAGGGCGCCTGTACCACCGTACGAATATTTTGACCTTCCTGAAGTAGAACACCCCAGCTAGTCATAGGTGGTTTTATTCCCAGCCCAAGGAAACTAAGTGAAGTTTCGCCGAGGATCATGCCGGGGATCGCTAGAGTAGCACTCACAATGATGTGGCTTAGACAGTTGGGAAAAAGGTGCGTGAAGATAATGTCCGCATCGCTAGCGCCCATGGTTCTTGCAGCAAGGATATACTCCTCTTCTCGCAGAGCGAGAACCTTACCTCGAATCTGTCGGGCAAGTCCACCCCAACCGATTATGGACAGAATTATAGTAATACCAAAGTATATTTTTATCGATGACCAATCCGGTGGCAAAGCTGCAGCCAAAGCCATCCACATGGGGATCGCAGGGAATGACGTGAGGAATTCTATGGTACGCTGGATAATGTTATCAACCACGCCTCCATAAAACCCCGAGACTATGCCCAGAACGCTGCCAAAGCATAGGCTTAATGATACCCCTACAAGGCCTATAGTAAGTGATATGCGTCCCCCGTACATTATTCTCGACAGCAGATCTCGGCCTTGGCGGTCTGTGCCAAATAGAAAGACAGTCCCACCAGCATCGGTACCAATAAGGTGAAGGTCGCTAGGAAAGATTCCCAGCCATTTGTAGCTATCCCCTCGGACGAAAAACCGTATAGGGTACACCTTGGTGGTATCTTCCTTATATACTCTGGAAAAGGTCTCACGATCAACCTCTTGCCTTAGTCCGTAGACAAACGGGCGCCAATGGAACTTACCCTCTGAGTCCACAAATCTGATCTTCTGAGGAGGCGCATTTATATATCTGATAAACTTATTTTCAAGCTGGTAAGGGGCAAAAAATTCCGTAAAGATTACCATAGTTAGGTAGAAGATTATCAGAACAATCCCAGCCACAAGGGCCGCACGATCTTTTTTGAATTTCCTCCATACCAATTGCCAATAAGACAACCCCTCTTCGCGCCTCTTATCCTTCTTCAGCGATGCTTGCTCTAAGTCTACTTGAGAGTTGATACCCATATGCTAGCCTCCATTACTCATATCTAATCCGTGGATCGCTCCAGGCTAGAGCCAAATCCGCCAGGAAATTGCCCAGTACCAAGAATACTACCAGGAAAAGCAGGAAGCTACCGGCTAGATACATGTCCTGCATCACTAAAGCACGGTAGAACAGTGGACCGGTAGTAGGAAGATTCAGCACGATAGACGTTAGCATTTCGCCCCCGATTATGTTCGGCAAACTCATCCCTGCAATACTGATCAAAGGATTTATTGCAATTCTCAGGGCGTGCTTATATACAACCACTCTTTCCTTTAGTCCTTTAGAACGTGCAGTCGTAATATACTGCTGTCCCAGTACATCCAACATATTGCCACGCATAATTCTGATTAGGCCAGCGGTCTGGGAAAACCCTACTAGGACTACTGGCAACCATAGATGCTTAAGTAAGTCCACGAACTTGGCCCAGCTCCACGGTGCATTAACATATTCAGCAGAGAAAAGCCCCAGCAGAGACACATCATAGCGCATCAACACCAACACCATAACCACTAGCGCCAACAGAAAACCTGGTGTGGCCATACCAGCGAAGCTGATGAAAGTAAAAACTCGATCACCAAATGAATGCTGGTGAGTAGCTGAATATACGCCGATGGGTATAGCGACAATCCACGTGAAGAGTATGGTACATACGGAAAGCAAGATGGTTAGTGCCAGCCTCTCGCCCACAAGCTCCCGTACTGGTTTGTTGTACTCAAAGGAAAGACCAAAGTCGCCCACGACAAAACGGGAAATCCAGCGCCAATACTGCACGTATACGGGCAAATCCAGCCCATAATACCCTTTCAACTGCTCCAGATACTGACGCGAAGTTGTATCCCCCCGCATCTCCAGCTCTGCTATCCTAGCAGTCAAGAAATCCCCGGGAGGAAGGTTGATAACAACAAAGCTAACGATGCTAATCAATATTAATGTAGGTATCAGGTACAATACCCGTCGGATGATAAAATCACTCAATGACTCATACCTCCTCGTATCGCCAGCATCGGACATAATGCTTCTTTTCTAGCGCAATTACTGGCGGTGTTTCGATGCATTTGTCCATACGATAGGGGCATCGATCTGCAAACCGACATCCGGGTGGCAGATTACGGCTATCGGGCACAGTGCCACTAATTGGCTTTAGCCTCCGCCTCTTGATGCTGCGAAAACGAGGTATGGACTGCAGCAACCCTTCAGTGTACGGATGAAGATGTTTTCGAAATAACTCCCTCTTCGGAGCTTGCTCCACTATTTGACCTAGGTACATGACAGCTACCGTATCTGCCATTTCAGCGACTATACCTAAATCATGGGTAATCAGCAAGATCGCCGTCTCGAATTCGTCCTGAAGCTCTTGCATCAAATCTAGAATCTGAGCTTGAATCGTAACGTCCAAAGCCGTAGTTGGCTCATCTGCAATCAGCAGAGCAGGATTACACGATAGAGCCATGGCAATCATGGCCCGTTGTCTCATTCCTCCTGAGAGCTGATGAGGATATTCATCCACACGCCTATGAGGTATAGGTATTCCTACACGATCTAGCAGCTCGATGGCACGCTCCCTGGCTTCCTGTTTGTCCAGGCCTTGATGAAGAATAATGCTCTCCATGATCTGATCGCCAATGGTATAGACAGGATTCAGCGATGTCATCGGCTCCTGAAAGATCATGGCAATGTCTTTACCTCTTATACTGCGGATCTCTGCACCTCTCGGATGCAAGGAGACAAGATCGGTTACACGCTGATCTTTATGAAACAGAATTCTACCTTCTATCTGAGCCGGTGGGCGAGGAACGAGTCCCAGGATACTAAGGGCCGTCACGCTCTTGCCGCAACCGCTTTCTCCAACCACCCCTATGGTTTGCTTACGATAGATCTTGAGATTTACTCCGTCCACTGCTCTAACTAGGCCGTCGTCAGTGGGAAAATATGTCTTTAGGCCCTGAATATCGACGAGTAAGTCTCTCTCTTGGGAAGATTCTGGTAATGCATGCATCTGGTTGGGAGCCCCCTCTCTAGCTAAGTCCAAAGATTCCGAGTACCTCACTGCAACCTTATCGAGAGCTGCAGTCCACGTGGCGGATCCCCGCTGACGAAAGCTTCGGGGATCCGTCACTCCATGATGGTCATTCAGGGTCATCGAAATAGACAGCCCTACCAGTCTCTGCGGACTTGTATATTGCATCCAGAATCTTCGTGACAGCCAGAGCCTGTTCAGGTTTAACCAAAGGTTCTTTGTCGTTAACGATAGCATCGATCCACTGCCTTGCTTCAAGTTCACCCGGGTTTTCCTTTGGTACTCCTACGTTGAAATCAGGGATTATCTCATAAAGCCGATTGAGCTTCTCACCATTAATCCTCAGATCATCAGATACGTCTGCCCCTGCCCTGCTTCCACATAGTACTATAGACGCCTCATCAGTTCGCAAAGTGTTCAGGGCCCAAGACGTCTCGATCAATGCAGTCATACCATCTTTGAACTTGATAATGCCACAGGCAGAGTCTTCCACCGTAAACTCATCCGGGTCCCACGGGCCCCACATATTGACGGCATTTGGTGTTTTCCCTAGCTCATAGAAAGTACTGCCCATTACACTTGCTGGTTGGTAATTGTCGGTCAACCACATCAAGAGATCGAGAACATGGGTAGTATTATCTATAAGTGGACCCCCGCCCTGTTTCTCCCGGGACAAGAACTGGCCCCAGGTAGGCACACCCCGCCGTCTGATCGTCAGTGCCTTGGTGAAGTAGATGCGTCCCAACTCGCCCCTATCACATATTTGCTTCAAGTACTGATACTGTGGTCGCTGCCTCAGTTGATAGCCAATAGTCAGTTTCTTGCCTGATTCGCGGGCAGCCTCTATCATGGCCTTAGCTTGAGCGGCGTTCATCGCCATGGGTTTTTCGCACATAACATGCTTTCCCGCCTTAAGAGCGTCTATGGATATTGGCGCATGGCCGTCATTGGTTGTAAGCACGTGAACTACATCGATCTCGTCCATGTCTAGCAAACGCCGATAATCGGTGAACACTTTGGCCCCAGGTACTCCAAAATCCTGGGCTCCGCGACGCGCTCGTTCCTCGATCAGATCACAGAAAGCCACCATCCGTACATTTGGCAGCTTCGCTAGACTAGGCATATGCTTACCATTAGCTATTCCACCAACCCCGATTATTCCCACATTCACTGTAGTAGTTTGCATGGTCTGCCTCCCCCATATGGTCTAGACCAGGCATCGAGTGAAACTACTCGATGCCTGGCTAAAACTAGAGCTGCTGTTCTGGTACAAGCCAAAGGCCCCTATTTCTTAAAAAAGAACTGGCTCGGCTCAGAAGCACCGGGTTCACCAATTGCCCATGGGCCAGTAATCCCAGCCTCAGGTACATTTCTGAAGTTATTCCTTACTAGCACTACAGCTGGCAAGTCATAGCCTGCGCCAATGGCGAATGGGCCTTCATCGATATGGATCCTGCAGGCCTCTAGTATCACCTTATTGCGTTCTATCTCATCTTCCATTCCTAGTGCCTCTTCGTACAAGTCCAATAGTTCCTTCATAGGACCTGTGGGAGCCTCACCTTTGGCACCACCAGTCTGATGCCACAAGCCAGTGAGAGGATGGAATCTGGTGTTTCCGATGGGGAAGACATTATCAGGGTAGTTGATAAGGTCTATGTCGCCGGCAGTAGCCCATCCCTGGAACTGAAACTCGCCGGTTTGAGCCCGAGTACCCCAAAGCTCTGGACCAATACTATTCACAATAGCGTTCAGTCCAACAGCCTTTAGGTCTTCGGCTATGAGCGCCATGCCATCGATTCCTGTAATATTCTCGGCCTGAATATCTAGCAAGAGCTGGAATGGGCTCCCATCCGGAAGCTCTCGCCATCCATCGCCATCTACGTCTACCAAGCCTGCTCGATCCAACAACTCTTTTGCTCTCTCCGGGTCATATTCGGCGTACGTAGAAGTCCACTCTTCATGGAATTTCTCGCTTCCTTCTACGCCCTGATAGTGTATCAGATAACGACCCATAGTGGCCTGAGCAGGAGTTGCTAATCCTCCCCATACGATCTCACAAATCTTCTCGCGATCTAGGGCCAATGATAGAGCTATTCGAAAATCTTGATTCCGAAATACCGATCTTAGCTGTGGATCCTCAATATCCCAGTTGACATAGAATACGGTGGCACCACCATCACCTACAGCCCACCGCAGGATACGATAGTCTCCCTTCTCACGGTTTTCCATCAACAAAGACGCGTCTTTCAAATCGAAGGGTCTGAACTGTGCATCCAGCTCTCCTGCTATTGCTTTTAGGGGGATCAGGCTATCATCCTGGATGATTGTCACTTCTACCGTATCGATATAAGGAAGCTGGTTCCCACTGGTATCTACTTTCCAGTAATAGGGGTTGCGCTCAGCAACAAGAACCCCTTTGGAGGCATCCCAAGAGACGGTCCTCCAAGCATATAGAACAGGATAATCAGGATTTAGATGGGTATTGGTACGGACTTCCCGCAGCTTCTGATAGTCTCCCGCATCCCGATTATATTCAGGATGGAACTGCTTGAGATAGTGCTTAGGGGCTAGATACCCGACGTTCTCCCAGAAACCCTGGGCAATAGCAGTGTGGAACGTATAGTACGGAGCAACAAAACCAAAGCGTACAGTATAGTCATCGACCTTCTCCACCGACATGAGCTCTCCTTGTCGCCGAGCCCAACGAGGGGGCAACTCAAAGCCGTAGTCATCATTGGTCATCAAATCGTCCCACCAGAACATAATATCGTCTGCTGTAAAGGGATGGCCGTCTGACCAGCGGACTCCTTCTCTCAGGTAAAGAACCATGGATCGGCCATCTTCACTATACTCCCAGCCTTTTGCCAATCCAGGCTTGAAACCCTCATATCCGTCCCCAACTTTGTTCCACCGAACGAACGGCTCTACTGCATTTATCATATTCCATGGACCCATGTCCGGTCCGGTATCAACCATTCTCCAGGTGCCACCATACTGACCGACTTCTTCGTATGGCTCAACAATATACAGATCCTCTGCTACAGGAAGACGCTCGGCTACTGGAGGGAGTTTGCCCTCTTCAACCAACGCCTTGAGCATTGGGGCTTCTTGATAGTCACTAGCATAGACCACAGCGCCAAATGACAGAACTAGCGCGACAATAGTAAACCAGAACCATAACTTCTGCTTCCATTCAGTCATTTCTTACCCTCCTAGAAAAGTAAGTCGCACTCATGATTTTACCGAACGTTTATTCTTCCCACTTACCCCCTTCCATTGGTGATTTTCACACATGCCCTACAATAGCTAATTCGCTATCAGTGTCACCTTTTCCTTGTCTTCTGACTCTCTGTCAATCATTCCGCTATCGTTCGATCATGATATGGGAGAATACAACATAACAGAATATGAGATTCGGGCCTGTTGATTACATGCTGATCAATCCTGGAATGCTTGGGGGTTTTGCTCACAAAAAAACAGCAGAGCTATCCTCATCTGCTACAACCTTTGTAGCGAATAGCTCTGCCGCTTGCGAGTTCATGCTAGATTGTATTTCTATATAAACTGATTAGTCTATGACCTTTTCGACTAGAAGTGTTGATCACTTGAACTGAGGCAAAAAGGAAGCATGGGCCTCTAGAAGCTCGTCAAGCATCTTGCTGGCTAGAGAGAACCCACAGCCTTCCATCAAGGGATCATTCAGCAAGGCTTGTAGGGCTAAATTGCGATCGCCTGTGAAGGCAGCTTCCAGAGTCATCTCCTGATTCTCCAGATGACGCCGCACAATGGACGCTACCCCGGCGGGCAGTTCTCCTACGGCTATACCCTTGGGACCGTTAGGTCCTACGACCCCCATTGTCTCTACTATGGCCTCCCTGGGAAGGTTATCGATCTGGCCCTTATTAGGTAGATTTAGAATATGGATAGTCTCGCGACCTTCCGCAATGGATGCGATTATGTTGGAGGCTGCCTCATTGGAGGGCTCAAGCGGTATCCTGTCTGGATGCTTAATCAAATCGCGAACACGCTTCTGAGCAGCAGCGAGGTTCCGCCGCCGATGGTCAATTGTGGTCAGACCCACCCCATAGTC
>JGI24708J26588_10004278_pt1 | contig 9957 bp, 8 predicted proteins | sample BioPla1DNA2_FD_26588 | JGI IMG/M metagenome (IMG submission 26588) | reverse complement strand
TAGTATAATCATAATGAGTAAAGTTATTTATAGTGGCTGGATAATTCGGTAATTAAACAAATGGTTACAACAGGTTCTTGTACTTCTTGCACGGTGAACTCAATGCGGTATTTTTTATCAACTCGTATCGAAAATGTTTCTTTTTTGTCGCCTGTAAGTTTTTTAAGATTTAGCCCATTGTATTTGGCAAGTGTCTGCAAATCGGGTGTTTCTAATAGAAATTCTATACAGTTCTTATATTTACGAATAACCTGAGGTTGAAAACGATATTTTTTCTCACTGCTTTTTCCGTATTGATAAAGCTCCTGCAAATATTTTTTATCAAAAACAACAATCATAGCCTTCCCTTCTTAACCATGCAAATGTAGGTATTATTTTTTGATTGTTCGCAATTTTGTGAACAATTTTTATTTCCAACTACTTTCTACATACTACCAACTCATAACTCGAAACTAATTTTTAGCGGTGCTTTTTAGAAAAAGTTCGGCCATTTGGGCATCGTCGATCTTTGAGGGAGCATCGCACATTATATCTCTGCCGGTGTTGTTTTTGGGGAATGCAATATAGTCCCTGATGGTCTCATGTCCGCCGAACAGGGCGCAGAGACGGTCAAATCCGAAAGCGATGCCGCCGTGAGGGGGAGCTCCATATTTGAATGCATCAATCATGAATCCAAACTTGTATAGATACTCCTCTTCATCCATTCCGAGCACCTCAAACATTCTTTTCTGGATATTGGAATCAAAGATACGGATCGATCCGCCACCCAGCTCGGTGCCATTGAGCACAAAGTCGTAGGCATTGGCAGAGACCTGCTCCAAATCCTCTTTGCGATTGCTGTAAAACTTCTCCATATCTTCGGGTTTGGGAGAGGTAAAGGGGTGGTGCATTGCATAGAAACGCTCTGTCTCATCATCCCACTCCAGCAACGGGAAGTCATATACCCAGAGGGGAGCAAAATGATCAGGACGGCGAAGTCCGAGACGATTGCCGAGTTCGATACGCAGGGTGCCGAGAGCCACCTGAGTTTTCCTCTTCTCACCGGCCATGATAAGAATCATATCACCGGCTTTTGCACCCATATCGTCGGCCAGAGTCTGAAGCTCCTCAGCTGAGAAAAATTTGTCAACGGAGGACTTTACGCCCTCTTCGGTTACTCTGATATAGATAAGTCCTTTTGCTCCTACCTGGGGCCTTTTAACCCACTCTGTGAGTTCGTCTATCTGCTTGCGGGTGTAAGATGCGATACCTTCCACTACCATTCCGCCGATATAGGGAGCTGAATCAAAGACCACGAAGTCACGTCCTTTGACCTTATCGGTGATCTCCTGAATCTTCATTCCGAAACGGATATCGGGCTTGTCGGAGCCGTAGTATTTCATGGCATCGGCATAGCTGATACGGGGAAATTGCTCTTTAAACTCCACTTCAAGTACACTTTTGAAGAGGTGTTTCATCATATCCTCGAAGGTGTTGAGCACGTCCTCACGCTCCACAAAGGACATTTCACAGTCAATCTGTGTAAATTCGGGCTGACGATCTGCACGCAGGTCCTCATCTCTGAAGCAGCGTACAATCTGGAAATATCTGTCATAACCGGCCACCATAAGCAGCTGTTTGAACTGCTGGGGACTCTGGGGAAGTGCATAAAATTGGCCCGGATTCATACGGCTGGGAACTACGAAGTCGCGTGCCCCTTCCGGAGTCGATTTAATCAGATAAGGGGTCTCTACTTCGAGAAAATTGCGGCTGTCGAGGAAGTTGCGTGTCTCGTGAGCCAGTTTGTGACGCAATGTAAGAGCTCGTTTGAGAGGATTGCGCCTCAGGTCGAGATAGCGGTACTTTGCCCTGATCTCCTCTCCTCCGTCCGATTCATCTTCAATGGTAAAGGGAGGGGTTTCAGACTCGTTGAGAATGTTGAGGTGGGTAAGTTTTATCTCAATATCTCCGGTAGGAATACGGGGATTTTTGCTTTGACGCTCCTCAACAGTTCCTTTTACCTGGATTACAAATTCGCGTCCTAGACGGGATACCTTCTCGTTAAGTTCACTTGATGATGATTCGTCAATCACCACCTGGGTAATACCGTAGCGATCCCTGAGGTCAATGAAGCTCATACCGCCCATTTTGCGGTTTCTCTGAACCCAGCCAGCTAGTGTAACGCTCTGGCCGACATTTTCAAGCCTCAGTTCTCCACAAGTATGTGTTCTGTACATATTCTGTTAAAAATTAGGTTCTATAATGAGTATCCTGTGCCCTTCGGCAAGTTTCTTTGCCCATATAAAATAGCCCGTAGCACTGAGATGGATGCCATCCGTGGTATATTCATCAGCAAGGTCTCCATTGTCGTCGCTCAAAAGTGATGCTATATCGAGGTATATATATCCATATCTATCTTTTGCGGCATCGAGCAATTTGTTTAGCTCGAAGATTCTCTCATTAGTGCCTTCGTAAAATTTTGACTTGGGATTGAGGGGAAGGGTGCTCTGTACATAAAGAATGGTCCCCGGCACTGCCTCTTTAATTTTTACGATAAGTGACTCATATTTGGTCCACAGTTCGGAAACCGGAAGATCTTTATCGTTGAGAAGGTCATTGGTTGAGGTCATCAGGAAGACCTTTTTGGCGTTTTCGTCTGCGATCTCATCAATTCTGTCGATCACACCCTCGACAACGTCCCCGCTGATGCCACGGTTAAGGATGTTGAGGAAGGGGAAGAGCTCTTTCCAGGGAGCATTATTGATCAAACTGTTACCAAGCATTACTATTGAAAATTCTTCACTGTTGGGTAGTGAGCGGAATATGGAAAGGCGGTGATTGTAGTGGTCAAATCTCTCAGCCTTTACTTCGCCTTCCTGCGCTTTGTTGAGGGCAGTCAGTCCCACAAAAGGCTCGATGGCCTTTGCGTAGGCTTCGTAGCCGGCCCCGTTGAGCAACATTCCATTCCAGCTGTAAGCGGGATTGATGGCTCCGCTCTCATCGGTAAGTACGCTTGCCATATCGATGAAAGTGTAGCCATTCTTCTCAGCAGATTGTGCCAGAGAGGCGTTGAGTTCAGCAGCCTGCGCAACTTGTTCAACTGTCATTTCTCCGAGAGGAGTAACACCGATATAATAGACATCGCTTTCGGGGGAGGCTTTCCGGATTATTGTGCAGATTTCAGCAACGCGCTCAAGTATGGCAGCATTGTCGTCGCCGTGCATTATATCTCTTGCGCCTGCGCTGAGAAATATTTTTTGGGGTTTGCCTGCGGCAATGGTGCCGATCCTATAGCGAATATGTTCGGTGCCATCGTATGTAATGCCTCTTCCGACAACATCGGCCGAGCCGAAAAAATCATTCCACATACCCCTGTCGATAAAGTCATCACCAACCAATACGATATTGGAAGATGTCACCGGCAATTCGGCGTACATTACGTGTTTCTCAAGGAAATAGGCTTCATTGGTGTACCAGGAGGGCTCTATGGCCTTCTCTCCCTGTTTGCAGGAAGTGGTAAATATTACTGCGACAAATGTCGCAAGAGTCAATAGCAATAATTTTTTTCTCATTTTATCATTAATTTTTGTCATTATACATTGAAAAGGAAGTGAATTATGTCTCCATCCTGCACCACATACTCTTTACCTTCACTGTTGATTTTTCCTGCAGCGCGACAGGCAGCCTCCGATCCTAGTGCCACATAGTCATCATATTTGATTACTTCGGCACGTATAAATCCTTTTTCGAAGTCGGAATGGATGACTCCGGCCGCTTTTGGAGCCTTGTCTCCCTTTGTGATGGTCCAGGCCTTCAATTCAGGCCCTCCTATCGTGAAAAAAGTCTGTAGATTGAGTAGTGAATAGGCCGACTGTATCAGACGCACAACTCCCGATGCTTCAAGGCCGATCTCATGTAGAAACATCTCTCTTTCCTCAAAACTATCGAGTTCGGCAATTTCGGATTCAATCTTGGCAGCGATAACCAGTATCTCGGCATTTTCGCCATTGATCGCTTCACGCACCATATCCACATAGGCGTTGCCGGATGCGGCAGAGTCCTCATCCACGTTGCAAACATACATCACGGGTTTGCAGGTCAGAAGGTAAAACTCCTTTGCAATCTTTGCATCCTCTGCATTGTCAATTACCACTTCGCGGGCGTTACGTCCCATCTCCAACACCTCTTTGTATCTGAGAAGTAAGTCCAGCACTCTTTTTGCATGCTTGTCGCCGCCGGATTGAGCTTGTTTTTCTATCTTTACTATACGTTTGTTGACCGTATCGAGATCCTTAATCTGAAGTTCAATATCTACAATCTCTTTATCTCTCACCGGATCTACGGTACCATCCATATGAACCACATTTGGATCATCAAAACAGCGGAGTACATGCAAAATCGCATCTGTTTGGCGGATATTGGCCAGAAACTGATTGCCAAGGCCTTCGCCTCTGCTGGCTCCCTTTACAAGTCCTGCAATATCCACTATTTCTACAGTGGCAGGTACTACGCGGGGTGGCTTTATCATATTTTCAAGAACCGTAAGCCGCTCGTCAGGTACGGTGGTAAAACCTATATTTGGCTCTATAGTGCAAAAAGGGAAATTGGCTGCCTGTGCTCTTGAGGAGCTGATACAGTTGAAAAGAGTTGACTTTCCAACATTTGGCAAACCTACTATTCCACATCTTAAAGACATATTAACTAACTACAATAATTGTTTGAATGATGTACAAATAAAATTGCACCAAACTGCAAAAATAGTAATAATTTGTTTATCTTGGCGTTCAAACAGGGAGGTATGTGATGAGAGGATTGTTTTTGAGCCTTCTGCTCATTTTTGCCGCTCCGTTTCAGGGGCCTGCGCAAGAAGAAATCAGAGTGATGTTTTGGAATGTCGAGAACTATTTCGACCCTTTTGACGATGAGGCCACGAATGATGAGGATTTTATCTATGGGGGTCGCAACAGGTGGTCCTGGAAGCGTTTTGTGCGGAAGCGCAATGCAATTGCCAAGGTGATAGCCTCTTCGGCGGAGGAGCTTGGGGGATGGCCCGATCTGGTGGGACTGTGTGAGGTGGAAAACAGGATGGTGCTTCGTCAGCTGGTTAAGCAGACGCCGCTTGTGCGTCTGGATTACGATATAGTCCACTATGATTCGCCGGATGTGCGAGGTATAGATGTGGCGTTGCTCTATCGCAAGGAGCGATTTAGAGTGTTGCGCTCGAGAGCGGTGGCTGTTTCTCTGCCGGATAGTTCCGCTACACGCGATATTCTCTATGTATGTGTCACCCCGCTGCAAGGAGAGGGGAGTATGGATACGCTTCATCTATTTGTCAACCATTGGCCCTCAAAATTGAGCGATGATTCGGAGCTTTCTCCGCGCAGAATGGCTGCTGCAAATACTCTAAAGGAGGCGGTGGATTCGGTGAGAATCATTTCGCCGGAGGCGGAAATTCTGATAATGGGCGATTTCAACGATACTCCGGATTCGCGCCTTCTGGTCGATTTTTCTAAGGAAATGAAGTTGTATGCTCCTGCTGCCGACCTGGCGGCCAAGGGGCTGGGTACCATTAGATATAAGGGTGTTTGGGAGCTTATTGATCAATTTTTCCTTTCGGAAAATCTTTCCCGAAAAGTTGTTCGCTGGGGTGATGGCGCTCATATACGCATCTTTGCTCCCATTTTTCTGCTGGAAGCAGATAAGCAGTTTCTTGGACAAAAGCCGAGGCGTACATTCATTGGACCGCGATACAATGGGGGAGTGAGTGACCACCTTCCGATTTTGCTGCGATTGCAGCGAAAAATGCATATATTTGCACAATGAAACAGTATCTTGGCTTGCTTGAACATATAATGCGCACCGGCGTTGATAAGAGTGACCGCACCGGCACCGGTACCCGAAGCATTTTCGGTTATCAGATGCGCTTTGATCTTAATCAGGGTTTTCCGGTGCTTACCACCAAAAAACTGCATCTCAGATCGATTATTTACGAACTTTTGTGGTTTATAGCAGGAGATACCAATATCCGCTACCTCAACGACAATGGTGTGACGATATGGGATGAGTGGGCTGATGAGAATGGTGATCTGGGGCCTATCTACGGTCATCAGTGGCGCAGTTGGCCTACTCCTGACGGAGAGACTATCGACCAGCTGGCTGCGCTCGTAGAATCGCTTAAAAGCAATCCCGACTCGCGCCGTCATATTGTGTCGGCCTGGAATGTGGCTGAGGTTAGCAAAATGGCACTCCCGCCTTGCCACGCCCTTTTCCAATTCTATGTAGCCAACGGCAAACTCTCCTGCCAACTCTATCAGCGAAGTGCAGATGTTTTTCTTGGAGTACCCTTCAACATAGCCTCTTATGCGCTGCTGACTATGATGTTGGCGCAGGTATGCGGCTATGATTTAGGTGAATTTGTCCATACCTTTGGCGATGCCCATATCTATCGCAATCATTTTGAGCAGGTAGCTCTTCAGCTCTCCCGCGAGCCTCGTCCACTCCCTCGAATGATCATTAACCCCGACAAAAAGGATCTCTTCAGTTTTGAGTATGAGGATTTCACTCTCGAAGGATATGATCCTCATCCCGGTATTAAAGCTCCTATTGCCGTATGAGTGCAGTGCCTGTCATATCCCTTATAGCCGCTGTTGCAACGGATGGAGCCATTGGCAAAGACAACACTATGCCATGGCATATTTCCGATGATCTGAAGTACTTTAAGCGGGTTACCTACGGGAAATCCGTCATAATGGGACGCAAGACCTGGGAGTCCCTTGGTAGCAAGCCTCTTCCCGGAAGGGATAATATCATTATCAGCCGGACGCTATCAATACCCACTCCACAGACATCCCGGGTACATTATGTGCGCTCCTTGGAGAGTGCGCTTGATCTTGCGCGGACTATTGCTCTCGAGACGGGACAGAACGAGATCTTTGTCATCGGCGGAGGCAATATTTATCGTCAGGCGATGGAGAAGGCTTCGAGAATCTATCTGACTAGGGTCTATACGTCGGTACCAGAAGCGGAGATATTTTTCCCGGATATTGATCCGGAAAAATGGCATATTGTCACCCGCAGTGGTGTAGCTATGGATGAAAAATCAGGTTTAAACTATGAATTTTTGATATATGAGTGCTAAAAAATCACAGATCACAAGCGCTACCGGGCGTGATTCGTTTACCAGTTCTTTCGGAATACTTGTTGCGCTTGCAGGTTCGGCTGTCGGGCTGGGCAATCTCTGGAGGTTTCCCTATCTCGTCGGAGAAAATGGTGGCGCAGCTTTCATCTTCATTTACATTGCTTTCGTCTTTATCCTTTGCCTCCCGATAATGTATTCGGAATTTATTATCGGGCGCAGAAGTCAAAAAAATGTCTTTGGTGCATTTAAGGTGCTTGCACCCGGCTCTAAATGGGGGATTGTAGGCATCTTTGCGGTACTTTCAGCTCTTTGCATCCTGTCGTTTTATAGTGTTGTGGGAGGATGGTCTATAGAGTATCTGGCCAAATCCATTACGTTTGATTTTACCCGCGAAGGAGGAGCCAATCTTGATACGATGTTCGGTGAATTTGTCTCCTCTCCCATAAAGCCGATTATCTGGCATATAGTATTCCTGCTGTTGACAGCTCTTGTGGTGATTGCCGGGATAGAAAAAGGTATAGAGAGATACACCAAAATGATGATGCCTTTGCTTTTTGTGATGATCATCCTCATTGCCATACGTTCGGTGACTCTTGAGGGGGCAAAAGAGGGTATTGCCTATCTTTTTAAGCCCGATTTTTCCAAAGTGACTTTTAAAACCTTACTGGCTGCTTTGGGACAGGCATTTTTCTCGCTTTCAATAGGCTGCGGCACAATAATGACTTATGCTTCCTATGTTAGCAAAAGTGAAAATATAGTAAAGACATCTGCCCTTACGGCAGTTGCAGATACCACTTTTGCCATCATTGCCGGTTGCGCAATCATGCCGGCGGTGTTTGCATTTGGGATAAGTCCCGGAGAGGGTCCCGGTCTGGTTTTCATCACATTGCCAAAAATCTTTGCTCAAATGTCGATGGGAGGCATTTTGGCCATTATCTTTTTCTTTGTACTTCTTATTGCTGCCCTGACCTCCTCCATCTCTCTGCTCGAGGTGGTTGTGGCATATCTCAAAGAGGAGTTTAATATTAAACGCACCACAGCCGTGATCATCGGGTCCTCGGTTTTCCTTGTAACGGGCTGTCTCGCTTCTCTTTCTATGGGGGTGCTTTCAGATGTCAAGATCTTTGGAAAGACCTTCTTTGATCTCTTTGATTCTCTTTCATCCGATTTCTTTATGACCATGAGCGGTCTGCTGGTTGTGATCTTCGTGGGCTGGAGGCTCGGCAAGGCCAACGTGATGGATGAACTCACCAATAGCGGTACTCTCAAGCTTCCCGCTTGGTTTACCGAAACCACGTTTTTTATCATCCGTTTTCTCGCTCCGGTAACTATTTTGGTTATAATGATTTTTGGATAGTTTCGAGTGTGTAGTATGTAGTGTGTAGTGTTACGGGGTGCAGGGTGTGGTAAAAATCACATTTTTGGTACCAATAATGTGGAATTTTCCACATTTTTAGCACCAATGCTCGTTTTTCATAGCATCTTATAAGCCAACGGCCAAAGGCTAATAGCAAACGGCCTACACCTTGAATATCCACTCATAAAGAGGAACAACCTCTATATCATCTATTCGTTTTCTTTAATTATCCTCAACATACTGCGGATAATTCTCTGTTTAGCCGTGCACCGCGTAACCTGCACCCCGCACCTCCAAACAAAAAACGGGCAGCCGCAGCCACCCGTTTTTTAGTTTGGAATGTGCTCTAACTATCTGAGAATCTTGGCAAATTCGATATCGTTTACCATTCTCTTGGCGTAGTCTTCTCTCTTGGCTGCATTTTCAAGCTCTTTCTTGCAGGTCTCAGCGTCACCGGCACGTGCTGCGATAACAGCCTTGAGGTAAGATGCATGAGGACATTTGCAAGTTACGACTGCCTTTTCAGGCTGTCCGTTGAGGATATGAGCAAGGGGCTCATTGTGGTCACCTGTACCCTCAAGTTTGTTTAGAGCCTCTTTGTATCTGCCTTCGAGAATATCAATAACTGCTGCATTGATCTTGCCCTGAGGACGGTGTGTCTCTGCAAACCATTTTTTGGCTTCCTCATAGTCGCCTTCGCGCATAGCGATAACGCCCATTGCATTCTTGTAGTAGCAGTTCTTGTTGTTCATCTTTCCGAGAAGAGACTTGGCTGCACTGTTCTTTCCAAGGTTGAGGTTGACGCAAGCTGCGTTGTATTTCGCGCGGTCGCTGTCAAATTCTTTAATAGCCTTGTTGTAGATATCAATTTTTGCGTCATTATCTCTTGTCAGAGTAGCTACGCGGAGTAGAGCTTCTTCATCGAGAGCATCAATGTTGGTCTCTACAAGCTCTTTGAGCTCGTCAGCGCTATAGTTGGTGTACTCGATATCGGTAATGAACCTTGCACGGCGAAGCTCGGGAAGAATAGTCTCGGCAAGTGTTTTATATACCTGAGACATATTTCTGATCTCTCTCTCGCGTACATTGGAGTCGCTGTACATTGAAAGAACGCGGAGGATAAGCTCCTTGTCCTCAATGTTGGAGTTGCTTACAAGCTCCTGGAAGCCTTCCCAGTCCTCACCTAGACTCTTGGTGCTTACTTCACCGGTCTCAAGTTTGCGTGCAAATCTGGTAAATGCTCTCTCAGCGCTCTTTTCGCGATTTGCGGAGAGTCTGTTGTTGAAGTCAACTGCACCCTCGGGTGAAGCATAAGCAACGATTTTAGTTCCCTTAACCTCTCTGCGCTCGTCTTGCTCCAGATCTTTAAGAGCTTGTTCGAAGTTCTTGATATCTTGACTTCTGAGCTGTGAGGGGCGTACGGTTGCGCTATTCACAAGATAGAGAATTTGTGCCTCCTCAGTCTCGGGAATTACTTCCTGAT
>JGI24708J26588_10004275_pt1 | contig 9960 bp, 7 predicted proteins | sample BioPla1DNA2_FD_26588 | JGI IMG/M metagenome (IMG submission 26588) | reverse complement strand
GCCGTCGTGAAAGTGTCTTCCGCGCCGCTTTTCGACTCGGCGGAGATGCGCGGCAAGCGTATCGCGGAATTGCTTCTCAATGAGCCCGTCACGATTCTTGATGCGAATCATCGTACGATGATCAGAGTTCGTGCGTCAGACGGAACGGTCGGATTTCTGTCACGTGATGATGTAAGTGCCGATGTACGTTCCCTGTCTCCTGCGGGCGCCGTCCTGAAATTGATCGTGCGTACGCCGTATAAGCGTGTGATGACGCACGCGCGAGGCGGCACTTTGCTCGTGGAAGCGCCAATGGGGTCTATTCTCTACGCGGACTATCGAAACGGTGATTTGCTCCGCATCAAGTTGCCCGATGGTCAGGCGGGATGGGCGAATACGACGGGTTTGTTCTTGCTTGACCCGCTTGACACGATCGAGGTCGATCACTTCTACGAACAATTCTCGTCGGCATTGATGGCTTATTACAATCGTCCTCTCGTGCCGGGCGGCGTAACGGTGCGCGGCATTAGTCCGGAAGGCGCCGTCTTCATCGCGGCGAGACTGAACGGGCTGGATCTCCCGCGTACGCTGAATGAGCTCGCTCGTGAAGGGGAGACGGTCGAGTTGACGATAGACGCCGAGGGACATAAAGAATTGAATGATCTCATGATTGGCGATCTTTTGTTTATTCATAAAATCAGTGACCCGGCGGTACTCGAGTCCGTCGCGATTCGCGTCGATGACGGGCAGATTCTTGTTGCTTTCCCGAATCGACAGACGCTTCAGCTTATCGATGTCGAATCGAAACAGGCACGGGAACTTGCTTTGCGTATTACGGCCGTCCGACGGCTGAATCCGCCTTTTTCTGTCGATATCACGGAATAAACGCGATTGTTGCTGAAATATTCCATTTTTTACGAATTCGACCCCGCTTTTATGAAATGACGTCCGTAATCTATTATTGGTGGGCGCAAAACACCATCTCAAAATGAAAATACAAGGAGAAAAATATGAAAAAGAACAAAATGAAAATGGTCACTCTGATAATATCGGCTCTGTTCCTTTTTGCCGCCGTTGTCGGCTGCGCGAAGGGTGCAGATTTAAAGGATGGCACCGGCACCATTCTTCTTCGTGTCAATCCTGAGATTTCCGTCCATTATGATGCTGAAGGTCTCGTGACGAACGTTGTGCCCGAGAACGATGACGCCAAATTGGTTGTCGAGAATGTCAGAGATTTGAAGGGCGAACAGGTACGCCCCGCGGTGAAAGAACTTGTCACAGCGATCAATGATGCAGGATTCTTCGTCGACGAAATCGACGGAAGTTCGCGCAACATCACGATTGAAATCGCTAAAGGCTCTGTTTTCCCCGAAGAGGCATTCGATAAGCTTATCGCCAAAGATGTTAACTCTACGCTCAAGTCAATGAACGTGGAATCGAAAGTGATCGGAATCGACTTTTCTGATTACGATGATTCAGATTTTTCCGAACCGACAGGCGACTTCATCTCGGTTGAGCAAGCGAAAGAGATCGCTCTCGCTCACGCAAAAGTTGATGCCTCAAAAGCGAAATTCGATAAAGCGGAGCTCGAGGATGATGACAATGTCGCGTACTACGACATTGAGTTCAAAGTCGACGGAGTCGAGTTTGAATATGAAATTGACGCTGTGAGCGGTCAAGTTCTGAAGTATGAACGTGACGACAAGGACGTGAGCGACTACGACGATGACAATGATAATGACGCCGACGACAGCGATCACAAGTCACCGACCAAGCCGACTGAGGACGACAGCGACTTCGACGATGACAGCGATCACAAAGCTCCGACGAAGAAGACGACCAAACCGACTGAAGACGACAGCGACTTTGACGACGACAGCGATCACAAAGCTCCGACGAAGAAGACGACCAAACCGACACAGGATGACAGCGACTTTGACGATGACAACGACGACGACAGCGATTACGACGATTAATCGTTAATCGGCTGAACTGTAATACGATTTCATAATAATTCTAATAGCTTGCACATCGGTTTTGCTCTTCCCCCCGGTCCCATCAATGATGGCGACAGATGCAAAGCCGATGTGCTATTTTTATGGAGATCAACGCGACGCTAAACTCCGATGGATGACTGCTTTTAACTGAGGAAGGAAAACCCGTGAAACTTCGTCATGAACTGAAACACGAGATCAATTTTGCCGATCATCTCCTGCTCAAAAACAGGCTTCGAAAGATTCTTCCGCACGACCGGCACGTAGGGCCGGAAGGCGAATATCTCGTCAGAAGTCTCTATTTCGATGATCCGTTCGACAGGGCTCTCACGGAAAAAATCAGCGGCGTCAACTTGCGCGAGAAATTTCGTATCCGCTGCTACAATCAGGATTTTTCATGGATTCGACTGGAGAAGAAGAGTAAACGCCGCGGCTTAAGTCACAAACAGGCGGCACGTTTGACGGAAGATGAGGTTCGGTCGATACTCGACGGAGAATATACTTTTCTATTGAAAAGTGACATACCGTTACTTCAGGAGTTTTACTTCAACTTAACAAGTCGCTTGCTGCGTCCCTGTGTCATCGTGGAGTACTACCGCGAGCCATTTGTTCACCCTGCGGGAAACACGCGCGTTACGCTCGATCGCGACATCAGAACAAGCGGAAGGAATATCGACTTCTTCGCGATCGATCCGCTGCAAATACCGACAGACGTGGCTTTCGCCGTCCTTGAGGTGAAGTATGATCAGTTTCTTCCAGAGTTTATCGCGGACGCCATTCAAATCGGCCCCAGGCGGAGCGGCGCTTTTTCAAAATATGCGCACAGCCGCAAATACGACTAAACAGGAAAACAGAACCTTTCAACGAGGTTAAATATTTACAGCGAAAAGAGGAAAGATTCATGAGTTTCAGAGATATCTTCAAGTCCAGATTCCTTGAGAACGTGACGAGCATTTCCATCCTTGACATGGCGCTTGCCATGGTGCTCTCGTTCTTCGTCGGACTGTTCATCTTTTGGATTTATAAATTGACGTATCGTGGTGTGATGTACTCGTCGAGCTTCGGTGTGACGCTCATCGGTCTCACAATGATCGCCACGCTCGTTATTCTGGCCGTTACAAGCAATGTCGTTCTATCGCTTGGAATGGTGGGTGCTCTGTCCATCGTCCGTTTCAGGTCGGCGATTAAAGAGCCGCTCGACATCGCGTTCTTATTCTGGAGTATCGCTGTCGGCATTGTCATCGCTGCCGGTCTGTTGCCGCTTGCCGTTTTCGGCAGTCTTTTCATAGGCATCATTCTCGTCATTTTCGTTAGCTGGAAATCGCACGACAACCCTTTCATTTTGATCCTGCGCTGTCATTCGGAGGAGGCTGAAACGGCGGCAAAATCCGTCTTGGAGGCAAATATCAAGAAACTCGTTCTTAAAAGCAAGAGCATCCGCGAAGGTGAGATCGAGCTCCATTACGAGGTTCGTCTCAAAGATGACGAGACTTCCTTTCTCAGCACGATCGCGGACACTGAGGGAGTTCTCGACATTGTTCTCGTCAGCTACAAGGGTGATTACGTCGGATAACGGCCTGTGGGCCCAAAATCTGACGGCGCGTTAGGGAGGCGCTCATGCTCAAGCATCGGTACATTGACAAGATTTGTCTTGCGGCGGCCATACTTATGGTCGTCCTTATGATCGTGTTTATGAACGCCGGTTCGTTTGGGCTGAGGACGTATCATGGCTCGCCCGGCTATGTCGATCGCCTTTTTGATATGAGCTGCGTTCACTCGATCGACTTTACTTTAGACGAGTCGGATTGGCAGAGTATTTTAGAAAACCCGCACGCAAAGGAATACGTCCCCGCCACGATCTCCATTGACGGCGATGAGATCGCCAATGTCGGTCTTCGCGTCAAGGGGAATAATTCGCTCAATCAGATTTACAAGTACGGTTCCAAGCGCTTCAGCCTTAAAGTTGAATTTGATCATTACGAAAAAGGACAGACGTATTTCGGACTCGACAAGCTCTCGCTGAATACTTCTTTTCAAGACAATGCTTTCATGAAAGATACGATAACCTACGAGATGATGCGTGAGATGAAAGTCCCCGCACCGCTTACAAGTCACGCATTCATTCGCGTCAATGGTAGAGATTGGGGACTGTTCGTCGCTATTGAAGAAATCGAGGATGCCTTCGTTCGCAGAAACTACGGCATGAATCGCGGAGAGCTCTACAAACCGAAGTATCGCCGGCTGAGCGATCAGAACGACGATATCGCCCTCATTTACACGGGTGACGAATTCTGGCGTTACGAAAACATTTTCCGCCATTCCGTCTTTAAAGTTAATGACGCCGATAAGGCGAGATTGATCGAAGCGCTCAAAATCCTTGCAGAAGGGAAAGACTTGGAGTCAGCGCTCGATATCGAGGCATTGCTCAGGTTTTTTACCGTCCAGACATTCGTTGTCAATCTCGACAGCTACCTTGGCAAAACCGGGCACAACTATTTTCTTTACGAAAAAGACGGCAAGATTTCGATGCTTCCATGGGATTACAATCTCGCTTTCGCAACGTACGCGCTCGGCATGACCGATCCCATCAATGATTCGACGCTTTTTGTAAACTATCCGATCGATACGCCGGCTCCGATGGAGGTGATGATCCGCCGGCCGCTCTTTGTGCAGCTCATGTTCAACAGCGAATACGTCGAAAGATATCACGATCTCTACGACGATTTCCTGATAAAGTACATGGAAAGCGGTCGTTTCGAGGAGAAGGTAGATTCTATCCGCGACATGATCTCGCCTTATGTCAAGCGAGATCCCACAAAGTTCTGCTCGCACGACGACTTCCTTCTCGCCGTCGATACGCTCAAGGATTTTTGCCTCCTGCGCGCACAAAGTGTGCGCGGCCAACTTGACGGCACGATTCCGTCAACGTTCAAAGGACAGGCAAATAACCCTGAAACCTTAATCGACGCTTCTTCCGTTTGGGTTCCGGATCTCGGTGATTTCGAAGATATGCGAAATCTCGTTGACGGTCTTCTCCCTTAGTTTTTATTGAAATTATCTTGTAAGACCTTTACCTCAAACGAGTCGATTTGTTGACTTTACACAGAAAAATCGTTAAANTGNGTTTAAAAGCAAGTAAAAGTAAATGAGCGTCGTCTCGTCTTTGACGGCGCCCTAAAACTTGCAATTCATGAAGGAGTGAAAAGATGAAAAAATTTTTTGCAATTTTGCTCGTCGCTCTGATGGTATTTACTGTCGTCGCATGCGACAAAAAACCGGTCGAACCCGGCACGTCAGGCAGTGAAACAGCAGATCCCGGCACCGAACCCGGCGGCGATCCCGGCGGTGATCCCGGCGGAGAACCCGATCCGGAAAAGAAGGTCTACAGCGTTGTTCATTTGGTCAACGGGAACCTCGGAGATAAATCGTTCTTCGACTCTGCCAATACGGGTCTTACCCAATTGGAGGCGGACGGACGCATTACGCTGAAGACGATTGAGATGGGCGGAACGGATGCCGACCAGCCGAAATGGCAGGAGACCCTGAATGAGGTCGCCGAGAGCCAGCTGTACGATCTCGTTGTTTGCGGCACGTACCAGATGCCCGACTACCTGAAAGAGACGGCGACGGCTTACCCCGATCAGAAGTTCCTCATCTACGACGACACGACGTACGTCGGCGAAAACGAGAACGTTGTCAATGTCAGCTACAGGCAGAACGACATGGGCTACCTGATCGGTGTCTACGCGGCGGCTATGACAACGAAAACGGACATTGACAAAATCAACCCCGAGAAAGTCGTCGGATTTATCGGCGGCGTCGACAGCCCCGTCATCAACGACTTCCTGTACGGATTCCTGACGGGCGTCCAGGCGACAGATCCTGAAGTTAAGGTAGACACGCGCTACGTCAACAGCTACGTTGATACGGCGACGGCGAAAGAGATGGGTCTCGCGATGATCAACGATAACAACGTCGACATCATCTGGGGCGTTGCGGGCCTGTCAGGCAACGGCGGAGCCGAGGCGGCGCTCGAGTCGGGTAAAGCCTGGTTCATCGGCGTCGACTCCGATCAGGAGCTCACACTTTCCGCCGAGCTTGCGGCGATCACGCTGACATCGGGACTCAAGAACATCGGACAATCACTCATCTGGGTCTTTGATGAGTGGGATGCCGGCCGCACCTATTGGGGTACGGAAGTCAACCTCGGACTCGTCGAGGGCGGTGTAGGTTTCGTCTCGGATAAGAACTTCAAGAACATTGCACCACAAGATGTCCAAGATCTTGTTCTCGAAGCTGAACAGGACGTTCGCGACAAAAAAGTTGAAGTTCCTTCGGCTATCGGCGACGACACGAACGGCGTCATCGTCATGCGTGATGAAATGCAGCCGTAAGCGCGACTTATTTTATCCGTTGAATATGGTGATACCTGAGTGAAATGAAGGGGGATCTGCTTGCGGATCCCCCTAATGTGTTTTGGGCGACTCGTATGGAGTTGCGGAGACAGGAGAGCGAAACGCATGGAAGCAGTACATGAACTTGTCGTTCGCATGGAAAAGATCACCAAGATCTATCCGAACGGCATCGCAGCGAATCGCGATGTCGATTTCTCCGTTAGAAAAGGTGAAATTCATGCTCTCATCGGAGAGAACGGAGCAGGGAAATCAACTCTGATGAAAATCCTTTTCGGACTGGAGCAGCCGACAGACGGTGCGATTTATCTGAACGATGAGCGGGTTAACCTTTCATCGCCTCTCGAGGCGATCAGCAAAGGTATAGGCATGGTGCATCAGCACTTTATGCTCGTTCCGAGTTTGACGGTCGCCGAGAATATCGTTCTCGGTATGGCGCCAAAAAAAGGCGGGCTCTTTATAGACTATAAGGAGGCCGTCCGTTTAACGCGCGAATACTCGGAAAAATATAACTTATTTGTAGAACCCGACGCGCGCGTTGCCGATATCGCCGTCGGTATGAAGCAGAAAGTCGAGATCTTGAAAGCTCTCGTTCGCGGTGCACATGTTTTAATTCTCGACGAACCGACTGCCGTTTTGACGACGCAGGAGACGGTTGAATTATTTCAGGAATTAAAAAACCTTAGAGAGCAGGGTTTTACGATTATCTTTATTTCGCACAAACTGAAAGAGATCAAAGAGCTGACCGACCGCATCACGATCATGCGCGCGGGACGCTCGGTCGGCGTCTATGATACGGATTCGATCACAGAGCAGGAAATTTCAAGATTGATGGTCGGTCGCGATGTCGTGCTCAAAATGGATAAACCGGAAGCTGTTCCCGGTGAGCACGTCCTGCGCGTCGAAGATTTGCATTACGTCAACGAGTGGGGCAAAAAGATGCTCGATGGCGTCTCTTTTTCTGTCCGTCAAGGTGAAATCGTAGGTATAGCCGGCGTAGAGGGAAATGGCCAGCGCGAACTTGTCGATATTCTCTTTGGCTTGAAATTGCCTGATTCCGGCGATGCGACGGTCGACGGTCAGTCTCTGATCGGTCTGCCGCAGGCACAGATAAGAACGCTCGGCGTCTCGTACGTTCCTGAAGACCGCATGACATTCGGTATCGCTCAGACTGCGAATATTCAGGAGAACATGGTCTCAGACCGTTACAGGCAAAAGAAATTCAACAAAGGGCCGCTCTTCAAAATGAAGTCGCTGAACGATGAGAGTGACCGTCTCATCGTGGATTACGCCGTGCTCTGCAAATCGCGCGCCCAAGAGGTCGGAATGCTCTCAGGAGGCAATATCCAGAAGGTCGTCGTCGCGCGCGAGTTCTCCAGTGACCCGATCCTTATCATCGCCGACCAGCCGACGCGCGGCATTGATGTAGGCGCGACGGAATTAATCAGAAACAGACTCGTCGATCTGTCACGCGCAGGGGCGGCCGTACTTCTCGTATCGGCCGATTTGAATGAAGTTATGGAATTATCGGACAATCTCATCGTCATGTACAATGGCCAAATTGCCGGTTACTTCGATGACGGGCAGTGGGACGATTTGATGATGGGTGAGTATATGCTCGGACTGAAACGTCAGAGCGACGATGAGATCAGGAGGGCATGCCATGCGTGACAAAAGGATGGTTCTCTTCGGCTTCGTGCGCGGAGCCGCGGCGATCGCGCTTGCGCTCGCTGTCGGAGCGATTTTTATCTTTCTCAGTTCGGATGAGCCGTTTACGGCATTGCGCTACTTGTTGATCGGGCCGTTTGTCAGCTATCATGGCGGTGTCACAGCTTTCAACACGCAGAACTTCTACCAAGTTCTCGCAGCCATGATTCCGACTATTTTTACCGGACTCGCCGTTTGCGTCATGTTCTCCGCCAACCAGTTCAACCTGGCGGCTGAGAGCTGTGTGCTCGTGGGCGGATTTGTCGGGTCGCTCATCGGCATCTACGTCAACATGACAACGGGCTGGCACGCCGTCGTTTGCGTGCTCGTGGCGTCCGTCGTCTGCGGTCTGATTATGCTGATACCCTCCGTGCTCAAGGTAAAGTTGGGAGCGAGCGAGATGGTGACGAGCCTCATGCTTAACTTCGTGTTGTTGTACATTGTGCTCCACTTTCTCAATTACCATTTCGCCGATCGCTCAAAAGGCGCGACGATGACGTTCCCGTTCTTGGAATCGGCGAAAATTCCTTCGATCGTTCCGGGCAACAGCAAATTGACATGGGGCTTTGTCATCGCGATCATCGTTTCTTTGCTCGTCTGGATCTTCATGTACCGGACGCGCTGGGGCTACGCGATCAGGATGATCGGAATCAATGAATCGTTCTCGCTCTATTCGGGCATGAATGTCGGCGGAACGATTATTCTTTCCTCCGTGATCGGCGGTCTTTTATCGGGAATGGGCGGAAGCCTTGAGGTTCTCGGCCGCTACAACACGTTCGTGTGGCGGGAGCTGCCGGGCTACGGCTGGACGGGCGTGACAATTGCGATATTGGCGAAAAACAACCCCGGCGCCGTGCCGCTCGCGGCGTTCTTTCTGGCGTACCTGAACAAGGGATGTCAATTGATGTCGACACACAGTGATGTCCCGAGCGAGATGATCGATATTATTCAGGCGGCCATCTTCCTCTTCTTCGCGGCGGAGCAGTTCCTGTCCGGTTTCAGGCAGAAGCTTGTTGTCAAGACAACGCGCGAGGAATTGATGAGAACAGAGTCGCTCACAGCGACGGAAGGAGAGTGAGTCCATGTTTGAGCAATTAATTCAATCTATTTTTCAAGCAGATTTTCTGTTCATCATTATCAGGATCACGGCTCCCATTCTCTTCGCCGCTCTGGCGGCCGTCATCTCGGAGAAGGCCGGCGTCGCCAACATCGGTCTCGAGGGAATGATGATGATTACCGCTCTGTTCGGTTTCCTGTTTGCTTATTGGACGCAGAGCTGGATCATCGGCGTTCTCGGCGCGATGTTTGTAGGTATTTTGTTAGGTCTTATGATGGGGTTCTTTTCATTTAAGCTGAAGACGGACATTATCCTCTCCGGTATTGCCGTCAACATGCTGGGAGCGGGCGGGACGATCTTTTTACTCAATATGTTTACCGGACTTCGCGGTAATACGGGTGCGCTCGTGTCCCCGAACATTCTGATCCCCACGATCGATATCCCGCTTATTGACAAAATACCCATTCTCGGCGAGATCCTATCGGGACACGCCATCCTGACTTATCTGGCGTTTATATTCGTCTTTCTGATGCGTATTTTCCTTTATAGAACACCTCTCGGCCTCAAAATCCGCGCAGTCGGCGAGAATCCGAACGCCGCGTCGAGTGTCGGTGTCAGCGTGATTAAGATGAAGTATATCGCGATCGCCATGTCAGGAGCGCTTGCGGGTCTGGGCGGCGCGTTTATGTCGATGTATTACTCACAAGGCTGGAATCAGGGCATGGTTGCCGGACGGGGCTTCATCGCGCTCGCCGCTCAAGCGATGGGAAGAGGTGAACCTGTAGGCGCTATGTTCTCATCTCTTCTTTTT
>JGI24708J26588_10004272_pt1 | contig 9964 bp, 4 predicted proteins | sample BioPla1DNA2_FD_26588 | JGI IMG/M metagenome (IMG submission 26588) | reverse complement strand
CTGTTAGCGGCACTACGCTTAATGTAGATAATTTAGTAGAACCGGTTGCAAATCCGGGTGCAGCGCCTTCAGCACCTAATTTCTCAAGTGCTGCTGCACGTCTGACAAAAGATTTCCTTATGAAGCACGGTGATCTGGCTGCAGAGCTTGTTTATCAGAAGTTCTATGACCTTGTAGATGACTACTATCAGGATGCTCCTTTCCCGACAGACTCTACTGCGGCTAATGGCGGTTACTTCATGAATAAGATTGCAAATGCGACTGCCGATACTCTCAGAATCAAAGCTACTGTTGATATGAAGGATTTCATCCTCAATGACTCAACTGACGTGAAAAGGGTTTACCAATGGAAGAGGTCAGACAATTCTGTAGTAGATTCAGAAGGCGAATATGGTCTCAGAGGTGCTCTCAATATTCTCCAGAGGGAGCTTGTACTTATCGATGCAGCTTCTAACGTTCCTGCAGCACAAGCAGCTTATGATGCAGCTAAGCAAGCCTGGGAGGATGACCGAGCTTATCTCATTGGCAAGACATACGAGACTGAAGCAGCCGCTGCTCTTGAAAATCTCAAGACCATTGTATTTATGGATCCTCCGGTTTCCCCTGCAGGTAAAGCTGAAGATTTGATCTGGATAATCAAAGAATTCATTAACAGCCGCACCGACCATGGCGAGGGTAACTCACCAATGGACACTACTCATCTTCTCGCCGCCATAAAGAATCTTATGGAAGCAAAGAGAGCTTATATTGGCGATCCAGTTCAGGACTTCAGCTATGACTATCTGGAATATGACTATATGGGTGTTACCCATTATGAATATCTCGGTGACCTTGATATTAATAAACTCAGACAGAGAGATGCTGGAGGAGGTCAATTCACCTCAATATATGCAGGTGTGAAATATATTACACATAGTAATACTCCTAAGAGAGCAGTTGATCCCACTTGGGCTGGTAACCAGACTCCTTCCGAGGAGTATCATTATGATGCTATTCTGAAGATTTTCCGTGTGCTCTTCCCTGATGTGGCTACAAATGGTGACTTTGACACTTGGAATGATGCAGAGACCTGGGTTAACGGTCTTGCTACACTAAAGGCTGGAACAGATGAACTCAAATGGATGTACGATGATGGCACTCCCGGCGGAGCTGATGCAAGCGTTCCTGGTTATGACATCACACTGGAAGGCCTCGGTCTTTTAAGTATGGCTAATCAGAAGTTCATTGAGGTTTACAACAGATTCTGGAACCCTGATCCCGCCATTACTATTGCTACCATAGCAGATGCAACTAACGACGCAGGATGCTACAATTGGAATACTTTCTGTACTCCTTACAGACTCGTAAGATTTACCGGTACAGACATCAATGATAATACTGACCTTAGAGTAGTTCTCTCTCTCGTTGACCCCAACAATGCTACAAGACCTAATAAGGCAGACTGGGACGATGTGAATGAACAGTCAGCTATTTTTGGTAAGACCACTCATCGCACTGAGTTCTTTGATATGCTTTATGCTGAGCAGCTGCTCATCATTGAGGAGGCTAAGACCACTTACAGTGCTACTCTTGCAGAGATCGAGACTTTCGTTAATGAAGTTGAGACTGCCTTCGACGCCAAGAAGACTCAAATGGAGAACGCTTATCAGACAGCAACAAATACCTGGACTACTAAGAAAGCCGCTTATGATGCCTATGTGGCAGCCAAAAAAGCCAAGATCGAGGAACTCCTCGAAGAGCTTACCGGCGCGAAGGATGGTGATATAGTTCAGACAATCGAAGAGCCTGTTGATTATATGGTGGCTTCTTGTATGAAGGAGTATGCTGACCACTTAGGTAATGCCGTATTTAACGGTGAGTATGCTCTTGGTGGAAAACAGCTCGAGTGGGCTAATGAGTTCCTCGAAGAGTACCCTGCAAACCTCAAGGATTGGATGATTCGTACACGTACGGCTAACCACGTGATCATGCACCTCGAGAACTTGTTGACTGTTCTTGATCCCGCATACCAGGCTGCTACAGCTATTTACACCTATGACTGGGAGAAATACGTTCTCGACGTAGATCCGGATGACCATACCTACGAAATAGATATCGAGACTATGAATCAGGATCTTAGCGATGGAGCAGCAGACCTTGCTGGCTACTTTGCTAACTACAACCTCTACCAACAGCAGTACACCAATGCTTGGAAGGCTTATCTCGAAGATTGCAAAGTTGAACTCCGCTACTGGAAGGAAATGCTTGCAGCATTCGAAGCAGGTTACGATCCTCTCCAGATGGCAGTTAAAGAGCAGAAGGGTATCGTTGATAACTGGGAGGTTTATGTAGCTTATCTTAAGACGAGACTTGACCATGCAAAAGCTGAGTATGAGAAATCTCTTCAAATAATTTTGAATAATTAATCAAACAATCTGATAAAATCCTAAGTGATTAATTTTAAAACAGAAACAATGTTAAAGAAATTAAGCATATTACTATTGACAATCCTTATGGTTGTGCCAGCAATGGCACAACCCGAGGAGGGTTGCGAGTGTATGTTTGCTCCTCAAAAGGGACAATGGCAAATAGATCTTACTCTAGGCCAGGGTCAGTTTTTCAATGACTTCTCAGGCTTGTATTATCTATTGCCAAGTGCGGATGGTAGCCCGATCGGAATTGCTTTCAACCAAGGGTGGAATGAACTCGAGGGATATGGAAGTGTGCATCTTTCGGCAGACCTGGCTACCTACGTCTTGAACATTGGGTCGTTAAACAATAACAGTCTTGTCAACATTGTAGGTCTGCAGGGCAAATATTTCGTCGCGGACAGATGGGATATCAACCTTATGGCAGCTTACAATGTAAACATGCAGCCTAGAAAGGATTTCATCGAAGGTGCATTCACTGACGATGCAAACCTCAATGTATCTCACATTGACCCCTCAAGGGTAAACGTGAATGTAGGCGTTGGTGACATTTATGCTCACAAAGCTATTCTAGGTGCTGTTACACACAGTTTTATGACACAACTCGGATCAAACTACTATTTTGATACGAAGAATCCCCGCATCTTTCCGTATATCGGAGTGATGGGACAGTTCAAGATGGCCCGAATTGAGGCATATTATCCTTATACCGGACAGACCGTTGATGATGACACCAACTTTGGTGGTACCACCAACAATGGTCCCCAGCGGCCTTGGATTGTTGACCCCCTCGGGAGACTAGGTGGTCAGCAACTCAATGTGCCCTGGAACCAGCCCAGCACAGGTAGCGGTACGCAGTTTGATGATATTTCACTGCATCGCGCTTCCCTCAGAGGCAGTCAGGTATTTGGATTTGGCGGAGGTCTGGTAGCAGGAGTTAGCTACGCATTGGCTCCGGGACTTATCCTGGGCTTCGAAGTAGTTCCGGTACTCTATCAGTATTCGCTATTACACTTGCAAGTGCAGGGACAGGATGCATACTATGCTATGAATCACAATATCAGAGCGTTTGCTTATCCACAGGTAAAGCTGGGTATTCGCTTCTAATCAATGATGATTAGCAAGTAGCACCTTACTAAGACTTAAAAAGGCGACCATCCGGTCGCCTTTTTTTGTGTTACTGTTTATCCCTCCAATGCTATTCTATTACTTTCCAATAGCCTTTGTCTCCACTACCAATATAACGAACTATATTATTCATTCGTTTGAGCCTTCGCTCAATCGTCTTAATACTAACTTTCGCAGTTTTCGCCATATCGGATCGTGTTACATTCCTATTTTCTTTTATCATCCTGACTATCAGCTCTTCTATGCTCTCAATCTTTTGAATATCGTGAGCGACATCGTGAGCGACATCGTGAGCGACATCGTGAGCGACATCGTCCCCAACGAATGCAGGGTGTACAGGAATTTTTGCAAGGAAGTATTGATTATTTTCATCTGTTTCAAAGATAGGATCCGGTGAGCCATTGCCCCTCATTGCCCTATATATCTTTGGAAAACCGGTAGAACGACCTTCCGTCAAGTCTAATTCTTTTAGAAAATCACCTATCCGACGATTTCTATAATTTCGTGCAACGATTTTTTCTTTTTTAAGATCGTCATTGGTAATGGGAGGCATAGGGCCGGCCAAGCTATAGACCATAATTGAATTTGGCTCAATACGCACTTCTATTGGATTTCTATCATCGTATGACTTATGATATACAGCATTTGATAAAATCTCCTCCAGGGCTGTGTAAGGATAATTGTATGCTCTGTTTGCTTCTGCTTTATCATCAACTTTTACCACTTTTTCCACGATAACTTGTGAGCGCAAATAGTCAAGCGCTTCTTGAAGTTGAAGATGAATAGGACCATGGAGAATCTTTTCATCAAAATGATCACCAACATCATCGTAGAAGCGAACTATTTCTATCCTTGCGTATGGAATATGTTTTTCGGGATTTTCAGAAAAGAATAATAGCCCTACATTTTTTGGCCTAATAAATTCCGGAGTTCCTCCAATGATTTGCATTTGCCAGCACAATTGTTCGAAAGGCATATTCTGTATCTCCTCATCTGTTATGTCGCTGTCAACTTTACGTAGAAAATCTCTTATATAAAGCAAACTCAAATCATCCAAACGTGCTGCATGGCAAATCCTATCATCAAATGGCACTTTTGAAGCCAGGGACAATAACCATTGTTCTTCCTGTTGGCTGGCTTTTTTAGTAACGGAGCCTTTTCTTATATAGTAGGCCTTCTGAGCTCCTTTTGAGCCAAGATGTATAGGAGCCTTATAAGGTCTGGTCTCACCTCCCGGTACCCATATTATTAAAATCATTTTTTCCATATACTCAACAGGTTGAGGTATGACAACAGGCAGAGGCTCTATCTTATGAGTAATATTTAGAAGTTCCTTCTGAATTGAGTCAATATTTTTTATATCAAGACCTATTGGTGGCAACATGGGAGTACCATTATCCTCTTCTACTCCTATGATTATATATCCGCCTCCCCAATTATTAACATCGTTAGCGAAAGCACAAATTGAGTGCGCCACAGCCTCCGGATTCCAGCCTTTCTTGAAATCTATTCTTTCCCATTCTACAACTCTTCCACTTAACAGTTGGTTAATATTTATCGGTAAGCTCATATCAAAATATTTTATCTCAAAGTTATAAAACTATTTCAAATTGCCGTTGCTGCAAAGGCTAACCTTGTTTATCTTTCCAATGTCTGTGTCAGAGTGATGAATTCTTCGACTGAAAGTTGTTCGGGGCGCGCTTCTGCAAATGGTATTTCCGTTCTCAATTGAGTTGCAATCAGAGGTTTGAGGGAGTTGCTAAGTCTCTTGCGACGCTGGTTGAATGCAGTCTTGACTACTTTTTTGAAAAGCTTTTCGTCGCAATTGAGAGATTTGCGGCTGTTGCGTGTCAGGCGGATAACGGCAGACTTCACCTTTGGGGGTGGCACAAATGCCCCTTCGCCCACTGTAAAAAGATATTCTATGTCATACCAGGCCTGGAGCAGCACGGAGAGAATGCCGTAAGTTCTGGAGCCCGGAGGGGCGGCTATTCGTTGGGCCACCTCTCTCTGTATCATACAGACCACTTCCGGTATTTGCTCTTTATGCTCCAGCACCTTGAAGAATATCTGAGAAGAGATGTTGTAGGGGAAATTGCCGATAACCGAAAACTTGCCCGTAAAGAGCTTGGTAAGATTGGCTTTCAGAAAGTCGGCTTCGTAGAGTACCGGAGCCAGTTGCGGCCAATTTTCCAGCAGATATCTTACGGATTCGTCATCTATTTCTATCACTTTGAGGCGTATATCCTCACGTGTAAGAAGATATTGTGTGAGCACACCCATCCCGGGCCCTATCTCAAGCGCATCAAAAACAGCATCGCCGCTGCCCTTCAAGGCATCGACGATGTTGCGTGCTATGGTCTGATCTTTCAGAAAATGCTGTCCAAGCCCTTTTTTAGGCCGCACAGCAGATTTTACTGATGGAGTGGAGGGTTTACTCATTTGCAATGAAATGGTCGTACATGAGCTTTATTATGCCCTTTAAGAGCTCTGTATCTGAGGCTTTGGCTCCGCTGCTGATAACTACAAACCCATATTTCTCTTCCGGATGGAAAAACATTGCACTTCTAAGTCCATACGCGCTGCCTGTATGACCCACGAGTTCTATCTCAGGGATATATTCCGTGGTGCGCCACAGAGCGAGTCCGTAGTGCTCATCCTCCGAACGGGGAGTCTGCATATTTTTGGAGCTCTCCTCTGAGATGATGCGCTCTTGCGTTCCCGGGTAAATCCCGTAATTCATATGAACCATCATATATTTTGCAAGGTCGGTGGTAGAGATCTTCATTCCGCCGGTAGGCGAGAATATCGGAGTGGAGTAGCCCGTTACGTAGTTGGCAATATCCTCTGCTCTCGATCTGTATGCACCGGGCTGTGCCTCGAGGCTGTCATTTTCCGGATTATAGGAGTAGAGTATTGCAAAACGGGTCGAATCGAGTGCATCGATATTATAGCCACCGTAAAGTCCGAGGGGATTGAGTATGTGGTTTACTATGTAGTGATCAAATCGCTCTCCGGAGAGTTTCTCGAGTATGGTGCCGGCCATATTGAAGTTGAGATTGCAATATTGGTAACCTTTGCCGGGCTCATAATCGTTGTAGCAGGCTGCGCTGTTTGGATTGGTGGCAGGGTTGATGACGTCGAGGGTGAAGTACCCTTGGGTATCGTTGAGACTCGAGGTGTGTGAGAGCAGCATCTCGAGGGTGATGACCGTCTCAGGGTATTTGGGATTGCGTACCGTGAAACCCATCAGATCGCTGACGTCGCTTTCGAGTGTTACCTTGCCCTCTTCTACAAGCTGCATAAAGGCTGTTGCCGTAAAGGATTTGGAGATGGATGCAATCCTGAAAATGCTCTGAGCATCGATTTTTTCTCCGGTTTCAAGGTTTTTGACTCCGAAATAGTTGTCATAGATGATCTTATTGTCTTTGACGACGGCCACTCCGAGGCCGACGTTGCCAACCTCTTCTCTGAAAGCATTGAGATCCTCTTCAAATGCCTGGTACGAATTGCCGGTGCAGGCTGCAAGCAGCAGCGCACAGAGTGCAAATAGGGTGATTTTTTTCATAATTATAGGTTTTGACAATTAGTTTTCACAAAGATACGATTTCAGAGCAGGAAATCATAAATACTCATCACTTGAATTCCATCCTCATCACTCCACGATTTGGTAAATATTTTTCCAAAAAGTGTCACATGTGACGGTTTCCGGAAAACAAAGTTATAATTTTCCCGAGATAATTGGTATTTTTGTGGACTATGAAAAAGAAGAAACCGACAACTCCGCTGCTGAGGCAGTTTTATGAGATCAAGGCGCAATACCCCGGATCTTTGCTCCTTTACAGGGTTGGCGATTTCTATGAGACCTTTGGGGAGGATGCAATTACTGCGAGCAAAGTCCTGGGTATCGTCCTGACCCGGCGCGCCAGCGGTAAAGGCACCTATATCGAAATGGCCGGCGTACCACATCACGCTCTGGAGAGTTATCTTCCCAAACTGGTGCAGGCGGGCTACAAGGTGGCGGTTTGTGACCAACTGGAGGATCCGAAACTCACCAAAAAACTGGTCAAACGGGGAGTTACAGAGCTTGTTACTCCCGGAGTAGCCTATAATGATACCATTCTCAAACAGAACGAACATAACTATCTGGCTGCTGTCTCCTTTGAGGGAAAAAATGCCGGCGCAGCATTGTTCGATATCTCTACAGGTACATTCAAAGTGGCCCAGGGTTCTCTCGATTATATTGAGAATCTTCTTGCGGGCAGCGCTCCGAAAGAGATCCTTGTGGAGAAATCCTATTGCGAGGGATTTCGAAAAAGATTTGGCAACATCGCCTACATTTCCCCACTCGACGAGTGGGCATTTGTCCTCGAATCCTGCCACAAAAAACTCTGTGATCATTTTGCGATAAGCTCACTCAAAGGCTTCGGTATCGACAAAATGTTGCTGGGCATCGAGGCGGCGGGTGCCATTCTCTTCTATATGGAGATTACTCACCACGATTCGCTGGGACATGTGAGCACCATTTCTCGTATAGACGAGGGAGATTTTGTCTGGATAGACAAATTTACCTTCCGTAATCTGGAAATATTTACCCCTCTCGCCGGAGCGGAAGGGGTCTCGCTGCTCGAGACGATCGACAGATGCAGTTCGCCGATGGGCGCACGCAGGCTGAGGGAGTGGCTTGCAATGCCTATCAAGGATATTCCGGAGCTCACTCTGCGATATGATACCATTTCAGCCCTTCAGGCTGACGAGAGGATGCTGGAGGAGGTAAGAGGCCGGATAGGCGACATCGGTGATCTGGAGAGGATCATCTCAAAGGCCGCAGCGGGTAAGCTTCTGCCGCGTGAGGCGCTTCAGCTCGCACGGGGTCTGGATGCGATAGCGGAGATTAAGAAGCAGCTCCAAAAGAGTTCCAATCCGGTTTTCGACTCCTGCATAGAGCAGCTGGATGCCTGTACGGAGCTCTCCAAGTCCATTTCTACCTGTATCCTGCCCGATACCGCAGCGCAGATAGGCAAAGGAGATGTGATAGCACGCGGAATCTCGGAAGAGCTCGATTCGCTGCACGATGCACTTGCCCACAGCAAGGATATATTGCTAGATATTCAGCAAAGGGAGAAGGAGCGCACCGGCATCCCTTCGCTTCGCATAAGTTACAACAATGTATTCGGATATTTCCTCGAGGTGCGCAATACCCACAAAGATCGGGTGCCGGCGGAGTGGATCCGCAAGCAGACGCTGGTCAGTGCGGAGAGATATATCACTCCCGAATTGAAGCAATATGAAGAGAAGATCCTCGGGGCGGAGGAAAAAATCCTCGCTCTCGAAACGGAAATATATGGTACCTTGATCACTTCTATTCAGGACCAGGTAACTGTTATACAGCGCAACGCCTCCGTGGTGGCCCGTCTCGACGTGCTGGCAGGTTTTGCCCGCCTGGCGCTGGATAATGATTACTGTCGTCCGGAGGTGAATGATTCTTTGGAACTTGATATAGAGGGAGGCCGTCACCCCGTGATCGAGACCCGTATGTCTCCCGGAGAGGAGTATGTGCCAAACGATCTTTTCCTCTCCAATGATTCGCAGCAGATAATTATTCTTACCGGACCCAATATGTCCGGAAAATCGGCGTTTCTGCGACAGACGGCCTTGATAGTGTTGATGGCCCAGATAGGCTCTTTCGTCCCCGCAAATCGCGCAAAAATAGGCATTGTGGACAAAATATTTACCAGAGTCGAAGCTTCTGACAATATTTCCCGCGGAGAGTCCACCTTTATGGTGGAAATGCTCGAAACGGCCACTATTTTGAACAATCTTTCCCAAAGGTCGCTGGTGTTGCTCGACGAGATAGGACGCGGTACGAGCACTTATGACGGGATGTCTATTGCCTGGGCGATTGTGGAGTATCTGCATAGTAGTGCTCAGCGGGCTAAAACCCTCTTCGCCACCCATTATCACGAGCTAAATGATCTCGAAGAGTTTCACGAAAGAGTATTCAATTATCATATTTCCGTCAGGGAGAGCGATGGCAAGGTTATATTTCTGCGTAAGCTTTGCAGAGGCGGAGTTGCCCACAGTTTCGGTATTCACGTCGCCCGTCTGGCCGGAATGCCGGATGATGTGGTGCACCGTGCCGAGGCACGACTGGCTGAGCTCGAGGCCAATAGTGGTGCCGCTGATTCGCCGGGTTCGGCATCCGGTAGTGTCGCTCCGGATCCGGCCGCCTGTGACACGATTGAGACGCTTTCCGATAGTGATGCGAAAGCGGCCCGGTCAGATTTCTCCTCCGGTATTGATGTCGGATCTGCCACATTTACTCCCAAAACCAAAAAATCCGCCCGTTCCACCACGGATACGGGAGTGCAGCTCACCCTCTACCAGTTGGATGACCCGCTGCTGCTCGAGATCAAGGAGGAGCTCCA
>JGI24708J26588_10004269_pt1 | contig 9967 bp, 9 predicted proteins | sample BioPla1DNA2_FD_26588 | JGI IMG/M metagenome (IMG submission 26588) | reverse complement strand
TTTTGGTGTAAATCGCAATGTTAAAATTATAACAATTATCGACATAGGAGGTGTTTACATGGAGAACCAATGTGTTTTCTGCAAGATTATTGCGGCGGAAATACCGTCAGCTACTATTTATGAAGATGAAGATTTTAAAGTGATTATGGATATTGCACCAGCAGCAAAAGGGCATGCAATTATACTACCTAAGAAGCATTTTGCAAATCTATATGAGATGGATGATGATACTGCTTCGAAAGCTCTTATAGTTGCTAGGAAGGTTGCAATAGCAATCAAAGCGGAACTTGGCTGTGAGGGTATGAATTTATTACAGAATAATGGTGAGCTAGCGGGGCAAACTGTATTCCATTTTCATATGCATCTAATTCCAAGAAAGCAAGAGGATGGAGTGACCTTCACTTGGAAGCAAGGAAGTTATGAGGAGGGGGAGGCAGCTAAGGTTGCTGAAGCCATTGCAAAGAAGATAAAGTAAAAAGTGGGAATTTACCAAGACGTAAATTTGAGCATGGAAATTAAATCTCAATTTAAGAATAATACTATAATATAAAAGAAAGGGATTAGTTAATTAAAATCCCTTTCTTTTTTCACATTTATATATTATTACTTTTGATTTTCTTTAATAAGTTGAATAATGGTGTCTATTGAATTATTTAATTTACTCTTATTCATGGCATCGATATATTTATGTTTGTGTTCCATGACTTTCTGTATTGCATTAAGAAGAGAGGCTAAACTTAATTCTGCCTCTGAAAGTACGTAAGAATATCCCAAATGCTCAAACGAATCAGCATTAAGTATCTGATCTCCTCGGCTAGCTCCTTGTGGGAGTGGAATTAAAATATTAGGTTTACGAAGCGCTAGAATTTCACAAATTGCATTTGCACCAGCTCTGGATATTACTAGATCAGCAGCTGCGAATAAGTCACTTAATTCATTATTGATATATTCGAACTGAACATAACCAGGGGTGTTACTTAGGTTTTCGTCTAGATTTCCCTTTCCACAAAGATGTATAATCTGATAATCCCTTACGAGTGTTGGAAGCATACCACGAATGACTTCGTTAATGGCTTTTGAGCCAGTACTACCGCCAATAATTAATATCACCGGTTTATTTGCTGTAAATCCACAGAAATCAAGTCCCCTTATCTTATTACCAGAGAATAACTCTTTACGAATGGGAGTTCCGGTAAGGACTGCTTTGTCAGGTGGTAGATACTGAAGTGTTTCCGGAAAGTTGGCACATACTTTTTTGGCAGCAGGAATAGCTAACTTGTTTGCAAGACCAGGTGTCATATCCGATTCATGAATGATTACTGGAATTTTGTGTTTTTTAGCTGCGAAAACCACAGGAACACTTACAAAACCACCTTTGGAAAAGACTATATCTGGGTTCAACTGCTTCAAAATTTTGCTTGCTTCATAATATCCTTTTATGACACGGAATGGGTCGGAGAAGTTCTTCAAATCGAAATATCTTCTTAACTTACCAGATGAGATACCATGGTAAGGAATTTGATATTCTTCAATCAGCTTTCGCTCAATTCCGTTATAAGAACCAATATATTGTATGTCGTATCCTTCTTTTTTTAATGCGGGCAGCAATGCGATGCAAGGAGTCACATGGCCGGCAGTACCACCACCGGTTAATACAATACGCTTCATTCATCGGACCTCCATTTCTTTAACGCCTTTGCCAGTTGATCTGGGCAGGACGTTGATTTAAATCCACAAGACACACCTTCCAGACGTTTTATCACTTCATCTACTGGCATTCCAACTACTAAGCGGGATATTCCATTTGCATTACCTGAGCAGCCTCCCTTAAAGTTTACTGCTTTCACAGTATTCTTCTTCTCATCAATTTCAAAATTGATTTCGCTACTACAGACACCTGAAGTTTTGTATACCATATTAAATCCCTTTCTTTCTTATATGCTACAATAAAATTATGTATAAATATTTGAGTATTTTATAAATACCCACAATCGAATACATTGTATATCAGATATCCTTATTTTGCAAATAATTCTTTTATTTAATCTAATTGTTATTCTGCCAAGAGAGATAAGGTTTATTTATAATTTAATATGTAAATAAAGTAAATACTATTTGGTATTGTAATTACCTACAAAAATCGTATATAATTGACGACAAGGAAATTGAAGTAATATTTTCCATACTAAAAAAACAAGTCATTTATTGCAATCAGGTGAAATTTGGGCAGTGGGTACAAACTTATACTTGAAAAATCTTATATTTTTCAAGCTATACTCTTAGGAATTATATATGATACTTAAAGATATTATATTAATAATTTATACTTAAACGAATCTATACTATGCTTAGTTATGATATTGGTTGATTATAGGAGGTACAAACATTGATGAAAATAGGAATTATCGGGGCAATGGATGAAGAAGTTAGTATCCTAAAAGAACGTATGAGAGAGAAGAAAGTAAGCAACATTGCATCCATGGAATTTTGCGAGGGAATTTTCGAAGAAAAACCAGTTGTTGTTGTTCGAAGTGGTATCGGCAAGGTTAATGCTGCAATCTGTACTCAGATATTAATCGATCGATATCAAGTTGATGCGGTAATCAATACAGGAGTAGCTGGTTCTTTAAGAAATGAGATTGAAATTGCGGATATCGTACTTTCAGCGGATGCATTGCAGCATGATGTCGATGCTACTGGATTTGGATATGAGATCGGTGTAATACCACGGATGGAGACCTCGATTTTTACCGCAGATGGAAATTTAGTTAAAAATGCAAAAAAGGTTTGTGCAGAAGTTCTTCCTGAGATTGGTGTTCATACCGGGAGAATTGTAAGTGGAGATCAATTTATATCAGATAACGAGAAGAAGGAATGGTTATTACGTAATTTTGATGGCTATTGTACGGAAATGGAGGGCGCTGCCATTGCACAAGCAGCAAGCTTAAATCAAATTCCATTCCTGATTATTCGTGCGATTTCTGATAAAGCTGATCAAAGCGCAGAAATGGCATATTCTGAATTTGAAGAGATTGCGATTAAGAATACTGTCAAATTATTGACTGGATTGGTTGCAGTGTTATAGTTAAGTGACATTTATAAGTTAATGATGNTTATCACATTTAAGTTTACTAAAATAGCTTGTNATTATTATCCAAATGGATGAATAATCACAAGCTATTATTATTGTACTCTTTCTTGTTAGATATTGATGTGATAAATTAAGTACTAATCTTCATTTAATGTCATTAAAGAAGTGCCACTATAGTAATGACTTAAAATTTCAAAGTATGGATAACCCTCCTGCGCCATGGCATTGCTTCCGTACTGGCTTAAGCCAACCCCATGACCAACGCCGGTACAGATGATGCGTACATTGCCGTTATACTCCTCAATATAGAAGTGATTGGAGTTTAGCCCCAAAACTCTGGCAAATTCTTCGCCGGGAATGGTTTTGCTATTGATGCTCATTTGTGTTACATAATTGGTACTATCTCGCTCTATAACTGTTACCTGCTCAAAAAAATTCTGCTCTGAAATGCGAAGATCTGGGTATTGCTTTTCTAATAAATCGACCAGATCTTTTACATAATATTCACTTATTTTTAAATAATTGATAGATGTTACATCCTGCTTACTGGATACACTGATTAGATAAGGAATGTCAACGCCCCATGCTTCGTTAGCATTCCTTGTATATCCTGAACCGGTCTCAAAGAAAACAGGAAGGATTAAGTCGCCTTCATAGACTAAAACTTCATCCTTGGTCGCATGTACCGCATTTTCTATTTTCGCAAAGTGGTTTTTATAATCGTCAGAACCCCAATATTGCTCCATATCGGAAATGGGAATATAGGCCAAACCAAGTTCTGAGGTGGTAAAATGTGAATCTGCGTGCCCTTCTTCCATCAAAAGTGCTATGTTATACAGAGCATAAGTTCTAGCAATCACGGTCTGCGCCTTTAATGCTTCTATATGATAACCTGCTGGCATATTAGCAGCAACGACGCCCATGATATATGTATCAAAATCTACATTTTCTATCTTATTGTCTATGTTATGGCTAATCTTAAAATTCATTGCTTCTATAGAATTCTTATTCCTTGTAGAGTTCGAAAGAAAAAGAGTAAGAATAAAAGGAAAGAGCAAAACAACAACGCATACAATTGCAGTTTTTATGAATACTTGCTTCATGACTCCTCCATAAATAAGTAATTAGTATATTATATTAATGGAAGGCTTGTTTATGTGTTAATTTATATAACAAATAGTATGCCCCCCACGCTTATGCGGGGACCTACTAAGTAGATTAATAGATCTAGGCTCACCAATCTACTAATCACCTAAGGTGATTTGTTATAGCAAATATTTTATCATTTTAAAAATGTGAGTCTACTTTCGGACATTATTTTTCACTATCTTGTTGAATTCGAAGTTCTAAAAAATTATAAGAATTATCTCAGTGATGTAAACAGTAAGGATAGCACCAATAGCTACAACCACAAGACTTTTTTCTCTGAAGGAAAGCCATAGAGCCATTAGGGTACCGCAAATTGCCGATACAAGATTACCGGTAGAAGTAAAGATGTCCGGGAAGGTTAGGGAACCTAGAACGGCAAAAGGTACATAATGAAGGAAGGATTTGATATAGCTAGATTTGATTTCTTTTTGGAAGATGGCAATAGGCAATACTCTTGGTATGTAGGTAACTAGTGCCATTAAGATTATGGCAAGGAATGCTCTCTCTAATTTCATGCCTCTTCTCCTTTCTGTTTGCTGTTGTCTTTTTCTTCTTTTATAGGAAATAGGTAAGCACCAATTCCTGCTCCAATTATGGTTGCGATGATTGTCCGAAAACCAGAGGACATACCATTAAAGAGAGGAACGTATTTGATAATACAGGTAATTGCTACGGAAAGAATAACTATAATCATAACTGGTTTCGAATTCTTGGCCGGAGGAAGAATAATGGCGATAAACATGGCATACAGTGCAATTCCCATGGCACTACTGAAACCTTCTGGAAGAGAGGTGCATATCAATGCGCCTAGGAAAGTACCGGTGGTCCAGCCGAATACTGGTCCAGTAATAAGTCCTAGTAGGAATGAATAGGTAAGAATTCCCCGCTCCATTGAGGCTACGGAGAAAATTTCATCAGTAATACCATATGCAATTATCATACGCTTAGATAAAGGCATTGCTTTGTCGAAACGTTGCGTCAAGGAAAGAGACATAAGCATATATCGTATATTAATGATAAAGGTGGTCAGGGTGATTTCTAGATAGCCTGCGCCACTTAGGATTAGATTCGTTCCAGCAAACTGTCCGGCAGAAGTTAAATTGGTAAAGGAAATAAAAACGGCCATCCAGACTGGTAGACCACCGGACGCAGCCATTAAGCCAAAGGTAAAGGAAACTGGGATATATCCCAAAGCAATAGGATAGCCTCGTTTTAAACCATGGAGGTATTCATTTTTGTTAAAGTTCTTTTTCATCGTGTCTCATTCTTCTCCTCTAAGTAATTCTAGTAGTAGTGCTAGTTTATGTTGATGTTTGATGCGAAATAGTAGTTATATTATAACGCAATTGCATAAATATGCAAGAACCAGGATTAAAATTTCAAGTATGAATATTTTATATGTATGGATGGTATCTTGATTTAATTAATGTTAATCATTTTATAAAGACTGGTTAACGCAAAAAATTATTGATAAGTTTATACATAAGAGTTAAAATATGGGTATTAATTAATGAAAGGAATTACGCTATGGGGCGAATAAAGACGAAATGTGAAAAACAATTTCATAAGAATAATCGAATGAATTTTATCATGACAATTTTTTCATTGATACTATGTTCAGTCATGAATATTGCCATGGCATTTATGCTACAGTTCTTCATTGAAGCAGTGGAATATAATAGTTATGAAGTTCTGAAGAAAGGATTTACGATAGGTACGACATATCTAATTATCTATGCAATGTTTAGCTTTCTACAAAGAAACTATAAGAATGCCTATATCCGTAAGGCTACTTCACAATTTAAGGATTATATCTTTGAAAAAATGCTAAGCAAATCCATTTCCCAGTTTGGTAATGGTGCATCAGCAAAGTTTATCTCTGCCTTCTCCAATGACTTGGCCTCCATTGAGACTAATTATCTTGCTGGTACTTTGAATTTAATCCTTACGGTAATGTTTTTTGTTGGAGCAGCGATTGCTTCTTTGTACATACAATGGAAGCTTGCGATTCCCATTCTTGCCGTTTCTCTTATAAGTATCGTTATCTCCTTAAAATACGGAGAAAAACTGGTTGAAAAGGAGAAAGAAACCTCTGAGGAAAACATGGATTTTGTTGCTCAGGTAAAGGATTTGCTAAATGGATTTATCGTAATTAAAAGTTTTAAAGCTGAGAAAGAAGTTTTACAAATATTCCGTAAAAAAAATACGAAGCTGGAAGCAACAAAGCAGGGGAGACGTGTAACTTCGGATACGGTTTCGATTTATAGTGACATTTCTGCGATTATTGTTAACATAATGATATTTGCATTGGGATTTTTCCTTGCCTTTAAGAATGTTATGTCCATTGGTATGGTGATTGCTTTCATACAGTTAGGTAATTTTATTTTGCATCCAGTACGGTATCTTGCGCCGCAGTTAAGTAATCGAAAAGCAGCAATTAAACTGATTGAGCGGATTTCAGATGTAATCGAGAAAGAGGAAAAGAAGAAAGAAGGAAGCCAATTAATGAATTTCGAAAAGGATATTGTCTTCCGAAACCTTAACTTCTCTTATGGCGAGGAACAGACTGTATTAGAGAATATAAATCTGTGTTTTGAAAAAGGAAAGAGTTATGCAATTGTAGGAGGCAGTGGCAGTGGTAAATCAACATTATTCAAATTATTACTTGGCCATCATACGGATTATCAGGGTGATCTACTAATCGATGGCATTCCGATTAAGGAGATTGACTTAGATAGTCTATATGATCAAATTTCCATTATTCAGCAGGATGTATTCCTATTTGATAGCTCAATTAAAGATAATATCACGATGTTTCGATCCTTTGATGAAACAAAAGTAATGAATGCGATAGAGCAGGCGGGACTAACATCCTTAATAGAAGAAAAAGGTGAGGATTATTCCTGTGGCGAGGGTGGTAAGAACTTATCCGGTGGAGAGAAACAAAGGGTATCCATCGCTCGTTGCCTTGTTCGCGGAACACCTATCCTTCTAATGGATGAAGCCACAGCATCCTTGGATAATAATATTGCACAAATGGTGGAGAACAAAATACTAAGTATGGAGAATCTAACAAGAATCATTGTAACCCATCGATTCAATGAAGCTATTATGCGAAAATATGATGAGATCTTTGTAATGAACCGAGGATCTGTGATTGAACAGGGCACCTTTGATGAATTGATGGATAAACAGGGATATTTCTATTCATTATATAATGTGTCACAGGGGTGAGTAAACTGAACACCTATGGCGATAAACGTTCTCCTTATAGATGAAAAATCATTAATAAGGCTTTGTGTTAGAAGAAAAACCAAATATAGTTTAAATAATGAACTATTAATGATATAATGAACCTACTATTTATTTTTAAGGAGGTCATTATGCCAAATCCATATCTTCCAAGATGGGAGTATATTCCTGATGGAGAACCGAGAGTGTTTGGAGATCGTGTGTATGTATATGGATCCCATGACACTGCTGGTTCCGATAAATTCTGTGATTATCAACTAAAAGTATGGTCAGCGCCAATTGATAATCTAAATAACTGGACTTGCCATGGTGTAGCATTTCGCACTAGAGCAGACAGAGACCATGAAAGTGATACACCATGGACGGATGGTGAGTTATATGCTCCGGATGTGATTGAAAAGGATGGAAAGTACTATCTTTATGCTTACATATTCTATACAGTAGGCTGTGTTGCTGTTAGTGACAGACCGGAAGGACCATTTAAACTTATATCACAATATAAGGTACCTGAAAATTCTCCCAAATTACTTGCAGATCGTGTATTTGTAGATCCAGGTGTATTGGTAGATGATGATGGTAGAGTATATATTTACTGTGGTTTTGAAGGCTCTTACATGGCCGAGCTAAATCCTGAGAATATGTATGAGGTTATTGATGGAAGCTTTATTCCAGATATTATTCCAACCGATGAACCGCATGGCTTTTTTGAAGCTTGTTCACCTAGGAAAATAGGTGACACCTACTATATGATTTATTCACCTAAGAACGGTAACCGACTAGACTATGCAACATCCAAATCTCCGACCGGTCCATTTGAATACCGGGGAACAATTGTTGATAATGGTGTTGACTATCCGGGAGGCAATAACCATGGTTCCATATGTAATATTAAAGGTCAGTGGTATATTTTCTATCACCGCACAACAAATGGAACAGTGATGTCAAGAAGAGGATGCGTGGAGCGAATTGAAATTCTTCCGGATGGAACCATTCCACAGGTTGAAATGACATCTCTAGGGTTTGAAGAATCACTCTCGCCATATGAAGTAACACCAGCAGATCTTGCTTGTGTACTTAAGGGTGATTGTATTATTACTGAGAAAAACATCTTTACAAGAGTTATAACGAACATTACCAGTGGAAGCATTATCGGCTATAAGTATTTTGACTTCGGGGAGGATTATGGAAGCAAGACTATGGAATTCTCCGTATTGGTAAATGGAATGGGTTGTAAGTCGAAAATCCGTATCCTTATTGATGATTATGAAAATGGTGAAGAAATCGGATGTATTGATGTTGGCCCAGACAACGGAGTTGTAAGTGGTGTAGTAAAGAATGTCACAGGTAGACATGCTGTTTACTTCGTTATTGAAGATAGCTTTGGTGGGTACTTTACCGATATGTTTAAGGGTAGACATTTGTTTGAATTAGAATCATTTGTGTTTAGTAAGTAAAGAAGAATTACATAATGAATAACTATAAAAGGATCTGTGGCACTGGAAAATTGCCATAGGTCCTTTTAATGGTATATTAATCATACCGATAGCCGTAACTTCTGATAGCTCTAACATATATTATTACTAGAATAATATAAAGTTAAGAGGATCATTATGAATCATACTAATTCCGATCAGTGGGGTATGGAATATCTAAATGATACTATTATACATGTGGAAAACGCTGTTATTGAGGAAGTTGCTACAGATACCGGAAGAACGGGATATGTGTTAATTTCATTCGAAGTAAGCGGTGAAAATAATATGATTTACACACAGGAAGTTAGGCTAAATGTAGGGAATAACACTATAGTTATAGATGAAGATGGAAGACCACTTAATCTGTATGATTTACGTGAGGGGATGAGAATAGATGCAGATTTCTCTTCTGCAATGACTAGAAGTATTCCTCCTCAATCAAATGCTTACCGAATTGTAGTATTGCAAGAAGAAGTTTCTGTGATTATAACAACGGACCGTGTTGTGGGTGTGGATACGAATAATGGTTTTCTTATCACAGGAAATCCCTACGATATTAATGATCAGATGATTTTCACTATTTCTAATGAAACAGTGATTCTAGAACAAAATAATAATACCATTCCTTTAGAAGCAATCCAGCCGGGGCAGCTGGTACGGGTAGAACATGCCATATTCCAGACTCTTAGTATACCGCCTCAATCTCCTGCCTATCTTGTGCAGGTTCTATAAAATAAAATCATACCCTAGTCATGCAATGTTGGTATTTGCAAGACTAGGGTATTAAACATCAAAGCTATTTTCCTCAATCTGTGTGCAAAGACTATATATTGCATATACACCACGAATTAGCGCTCGATTTAATGACGCTAAATGATTTTCAATACTAGCGATAAGGGCTGCGAATTTATTCGTATCAGTAAAGTTCAACTCTTGCATTTCTTTACGGATTTGCTGAATAGCATATTTCTCTCCTCGTGCCAGCATAGCGAATTTTAGT
>JGI24708J26588_10004267_pt1 | contig 9970 bp, 14 predicted proteins | sample BioPla1DNA2_FD_26588 | JGI IMG/M metagenome (IMG submission 26588) | reverse complement strand
AGCAGGAGTTCATGGAGTTCTACAGGGAGAAGGTCCTGCCGCATTTCCAGTAGTGCGCGGGTCGTTGGAAGGAGATGATTCATGCCTCCTGCCGATCAAGATTACTGGAGATGAGCCCGGGAAGAGATGAGACGGATATCCGCCGGGTCTGCGCCCGCCTGCGGTCGGCAACGACCAGGGCGGAACTTGCGGAAGTCCTCTACCGGGAGGTCTCGGGCTACTCGCTCTTTGACCTCCAGGCGCTGCGGGGGAGGGTGGAGCGGGACCTCCGGTCTCTTCCTGCCGGGTACCGACAACGCCTCTACCCCCGGGTGATGGAGCAGCTCTTTGATACGCATCATGCCCTCATCTCAACAGCCCGCCGGGGCGACCTGGATGCGCTGGACGAGCCGCTTACGGGGCAGTTCCAGGAGTTCTGCGGGATGGTTGAGAAGACGTGCCTCACCCTGGAGAGCGATCCGCGTCTCAGCCTCCTCTACTATCTCCTCGCCGCCTTCAACCTCTTCGTCCTCGACCGCCCCGGCCACCCGGTGGGCACGCCATTTCCGGGGGGGTTCGAGGTCGAGGTCAGGAACGGGGAATACGTCTGCCCGGTCCGGGAGAAGGCTGACGATGTCGAGAACGCTCTATGTCCCTACTGTCCGGCAAAACAGAGTGATACGTGATCGGTATTCAGTCGGTTGAGAAATAGCCGAGCCCGCCGGTGAATTCGCTGACATTTGCATAATATTTGGTGTCATGCGGGGTGATGACGGTGAGTGAAGGCACGACCACCTCGAACTTGTGCTCCGGGAACCAGTAGGACCCCTGCCCGTAGTCGTTTGATGCGTTATTCACAAGCACCACGGCATGTTCCAGGTCGATAGACTGGATCTTAGCGTCTTCGAAGTTCAGTATATCAAGTACCTTCCGTTTCAGGTCTGATTTCCCGAGGAGGAGAACAAGGAACCCGATGCCGTCATCGATCTGGTAGTTCACGGTTACGACGGCATGCTCTTTCACAAGCTGGACGGTGACATCCTCGACGGTGATGTAACTGTACCTCTCGTCACTCCCTGCAACTGCAGGAGCGATGAGAGCAGCTACGAGCATCAGCACTACCGCGACCGTCACCCATCTCATTATACAAGGGTTGTTCCGGGAGTCATAAAACCTTTATGGTAACTCTGGGTCGGAGAGCCCTTATACCTGAGTTATGGGCGAGATCGTCTCTACAAACCGGATTTCCGCAATACCCGCCAACCTGAAGCGCGCTTCCGGGGGCACCAGTACGGCAAAAGGCCATTCCCTGAATGCTCCCTTCAGGCGCACCATCTCAGGCAGGGACGCCCAAAAAAGGTGTTTTTTGGTCTCACTTCGATTGGGCGAGGACGATCTCGATACTTGAGACGTTTGTCTTTCCGGTATCGGTATCAATCATCTCGGTCGACGTAAAGATCTCTTTCTTGCTCACGTTCTCCAGGAACCGGTTGAGCGCGATCTCCGCTGTATCGACCGCACGTGAAATTGCCTTCCCCCGGGCCTTAATCGCGACTTCCTCCGCTCCGTTGTTAAATTGGGTGACCACCGCGAGCACGTAGTTCATGACCGGTTTGTTTCCCACGAATACTGTGTTATCCTTTATCATTAGCCCACCTCGTCTAGAGATACTTCCTTGAGTATATCAGCTCTGCGTTGAGAACGGATGCACCTGCAGCCCCACGGATTGTGTTGTGCCCGAGTGCAACGAACCGTAATCCTTCCCGGATTCTCCCGACGGACACCGTCATACCCCGTCCCCGGTTACGGTCGAGCCGTGGTTGCGGACGGTCGGGCTGGTCGAGGAGCTCAATTGCCTTTGCCGGTTGTAAGGGTAGATTGCTGAAGGGGGACTTAAAGGTTGCGTAAGCTTTTTTCACCTCGTCAACCGGTTCCTTCACGTCGGCCCAGACCGCGATGGTATGCCCGTCGATGACCGGGACCCGATGACAGCTTGCGCTCACCTGGATCGGGGCCGGGATCACCTCAGAACCGTTGAACGTTCCCATGATCTTTACGATCTCGGTCTCTATCTTCTCCTCCTCGGCTCCTATGTAGGGGATGACGTTATCGTAGATCTCCATGGCGGCAACACCGGCAAACCCGCCCCCTGAGATTGCCTGCATGGTTGCTGCATGAACGTTATGGAACTCAAATGATCTGAGAGGGGCAAGGGCCAGGGTAAGGACGATCGTCGAGCAGTTCGGGTTGGTCACGATGAACCCCCCGCGTCCGCGGTCCCGCTGGACATCGATCAGGCCCAGATGGTCCGGATTGACCTCCGGTATCACCAGTGGGACGTCCGGGTCCATGCGGTGTGACCGGGCGTTGCTGCAGACGGCAATGCCTGCATTGGCGATCTCGGTCTCGAGCGGCGTCGCCACGTCGGCGGGAAGCGCCGAGAAGACAAGATCGCAGTCTTTCAGGCTCTCGACGGTTGTGGGAGTGACGACGACATCGCTGATCTTGTCCGGGTACGGCGCATCGAGGCGCCAGTTGACCACCTTGCCATACGGTTTTCCTGCACTCCGTTCAGAAGCGGTGAGAGTCTGGAGATGAAACCAGGGATGATCCGCTAAAAGCTGGACGAAGCGCTGTCCCACTGCTCCTGTGGCACCAAGCACTCCTACATTAATCATAGACAAAAATATCTCTTGTGTTGGTGGTATTAAAAGAGTATGTTTCTTTATTCCATCGAGATTGCCTCGGACGGACACTCGTCGACACAGGTCTCGCAATCTACGCAGAGATCGGCGTCAACTTTTGCTTTGCCGTCTTCCATGGTGATGGCGGAAGCCGGGCAGACGTCTATGCAGGTTTCACAGCCGGTACACTTCTCGATATCAACAACTGCTGGCAATTTTTTTCCTCCGAATGTACATACTTTTCAACTGGTCAAAAATAAATCTTGTTTTCTATAACGAGATCAGGAGCGCCTGTCATATCCCCAGGACATCCTGCATGGCGTAGATGCGCGGATCTCTCCCGACAACCCAGCGGGCGGCCCGGACGGCACCCTGCGCGAATACCGCCCGGTCGTAGGCGCGGTGGGAGATCTCGATGCACTCAAAGTTTCCTGCGAAGAGGACCGCATGATCGCCGACGATGTCGCCACCCCGGACTGCATGCACGCCGATCTCGTTCTTCCGTTCCGCCGCACCGACACGACCGTAGACCTTCTCGCGCTCCCCGAGTTCCTGGTCCAGGATCTCAAGGATAGTCTTTGCGGTGCCGCTCGGGGCATCCTTCTTGTAGCGGTGGTGGGCTTCCGTGACCTCGATATCGTAGTCGCCGAGCTCGCGGGCAGCCTCACGCACGAGTTTCCAGAAGATGTTGACGCCGACAGAGAAGTTGCTCGATATCACCGCGGGAACGTTCCCCTCGACAGCACTCCTGATAATTTCCCTCTGTTCGGGAGAGAACCCGGTCGTCCCGACGATGAGCGCCACGTTGTTCGCGGCCGCCGCCCTGATGTTCTCGACCGCAGCGGCCGCAACCGTGAAGTCGATGAGGACGTCAGGTTTTTTCTCCTTGAGGAACGCATCGATGCGGGCCGCGGGAACCACTTCCTTCCCGAAGAACGATCCTTCCCGTATATCGATCCCGCCGACCAGTTCAAGGTCCGGAGCCTCGTCAACGATCCGGCCGATGGTGGTGCCCATCCGCCCCAGGGCCCCCGATACAGCTACGTTAATCATAGTTCGCCAGCACCTTCCTCAACTGCTCCGTCTTCTGCCCGTCCAGGTCGTCGAGCGGCAGCCTGACCGGCCCTGCAGCCATCCCGAGGATTCCTACCGCCTTCTTCACGGGGATGGGGTTTGTGTCGATAAACATCGCCCGGAAGAGCGGGGAGAGTTCGAAGTGCAGGTCCTGTGCGCGGGCAAGGTCGCCGGCACGGTAGGCTTCGTACATCTGCACCATCCGGCGGGGGTCGACGTTAGCGGTCACCGATATCACGCCTGCGCCCCCCAGCGCGAGGACCGGGAGGGTCATCGCGTCGTCCCCGGAGAGCACGACGAAGTCTTCGTCCTGCGTCTCCTCGATGATGCGAGAGATCTGGGTGATGTCGCCGCTTGCCTCCTTGATCCCGACGATGTTCGGATGTCGGGCCAGTTCCGCCACCAGGTCGGGCTGGAGGTTCTGTCCTGTCCGTCCCGGGACGTTGTAGAGGATGATAGGAAGATCGAGGTCGGCAAGTTTCGTGAAGTGCTTGATGAGACCGGAACGGTTCGGCTTGTTGTAGTAGGGACTGATGACCAGAGCACCATCCGCGCCGGCATCCCGTGCTGACCGGGTCAGGCGGATTGCCTCCTCGGTGTTGTTCGACCCGGTCCCGGCGAGCACCGGCACCCGTCCGTTGACAATCTCGATGGTCTCGCAAACCACCTGCTCGTGCTCCTCGAACGTGAGCGTCGCGGACTCCCCGGTCGATCCGCAGGGAACGACACCGTGGACTCCGCGTTGCAACAGTGATTCAATGTTGGACCGTAATCCTCCGATGTCGAGACTCGCTCCGGAGTCCGGGTGAAAAGGGGTAATAATTGCTGGAAGGATTCCCTCAAACATACTAGAGGATTATCGCTTCCTTGTATTTATCTTTCTTGAGATATACCCGGCAACCCTGTTCCGGACGCGCTTGCTGTCGATTACGGCAACTTCGGCGACGGCGTGTTTGTTCTCCTCAAAGTTCCCGCTAAACTTCTCGCGATGCTTGACGAGGAGTTCTTCGCCGACATTCTTGATATATGATGGTTTTATTCCCATGTGGACCTTCCCTTACAATTGTGCATAGGTAATGCGATTTGACAGTTTAAGAATATTATGTGCGACCGTGACCGGATCCTCTCCAAGAATCCTGATCATCGGCTCTTTTCCCCGGGCTCCCAGGTCGTAGATGACGTCGGGCACGCCACCCTTGCAGCAGGATGCGACGCCCCAGTCCATCGTCTGCACGCCCGGCGGTTCTTTCTCCCGGTCAAACGAGCAGATCTCGAACATGAGGTTCTCCATCTCCTGGAGGATCGATTCAGAGAAGCGGATGTTTGCCGCGCTCCTGATCCCCGGATCGAAGCGCATGGCCGTGAGCACGCTCCGCGCTACGTGGTCGCTTGCTCCAAACGCGATCTCCCCGACGGGATGGACCCGGTCCCCGAGCCTGACGATCCGCCCGAGAACTCCCGCCACATCGTCCCTGCTCCGCGCGTCGGGCAGGGCGTAGACGATGTTCATCCCGACCTCGGGGATAAGCCGGGGGTCCATCCGTTCGGCAAGCAACGCCACGGCCTGATCCATGCAGGCGATCACCCGCGCGCGGTCTTCCGCTCTCATGCCCATATTCTCATTCCGGTTTCCTCATAAGGGTTGCGCTCAGGTAAGGCCGATATCGTCGCGAATCTCCGTAAGCCCTTCGATCGCAAGAAGGAAGAATGTCTCCAGATCCATGAGGGGTTCGATCAACTGGATCCTCTCTCGCTCACACCCGGCGGCGAACGACTTCTCTTTGAACTTCTTCTTCACGGTCCTGGGCGTGACCTCGGTGATCGCCCCGCCTTTCACCAGGGCGCAGGCGATGATCAGGCCTGACGCGCTGTCCGCCGCCTGGAGCGCGATCTCGACGGGTTGTTCATAGTCGCCGAAGAGCATGTGGTTATGCCGCCTGACGATATCCGCAATCTCCTCCGGGACGCCGTTCTCAATGAGGATCCGGTGCCCCTCAATGCCGTGCCGGTCCATATCCCCCCTGACGAGGTCGTAGTCGATGTCGTGCAGGAGGCCGATGACTTCCCATGTATCGGCATCCTCGCCGAGGTGCTCAGCGATCTTCTTCATGATGCCTGCCGTGGCGCGGCTGTGCACGATATGCGACGGCGACGCCACATACCGCTGGAGCAGGGCCAGCGCCTCATCTCTCTCCATGCGGGAGGGGTTGTCGATCGTCTCTCATAAGCATGTTGGGTCACCGTGTCCGCCCGGGAGATTTATGGATAGAGATATACCTGCCCATGTCCCACGCCTATACATGAATCTACGGGTTCTTGAGGTGCTGGCCGCTTTTGGATGCCTGGTACTGTTTATCGCCCTGCTGGTGATGCTGCCTTCACAGATGGTGGGGCTTGAGGGGCTGGCGTATGTCGTAGCACTGGTCGCCTTTATCGCCGCGCTCAGTACGGCGGGCTACATGATCGATAGAATGGCTGCCTGAACGGCCTCCTTTTGCGGGGAGGGGGAGAGGCCCCCGGTCCACCGCCGGGGGGTAGGTCTTCTTCACGCGTGCAGCCTCTCACCGTGCCTCGTGTCTTTTCATCAATGCGCCTCTGGCCGAGACGGCCTCGTAGGCGAGTTTAAGATTGAACCCTGATGGAAACCGGTGGTGTCGGCCAGGAAGAACCTCTCAGGCGTCTCCCCCCACAAAACCGCTTAACCCTGTTTTTTCTTTGCAGTTTTCCGGAGACGGTAATAACTCAAGGGGTGGTTGACCCGCTCGCAGTCCTTATCCCGGTTGACGCAGAGCCCGAAGGTGCGCATGGTGGGGCACGACGGCGGGGTGTATTCGGTGCCGCCCCCGCCTGAGATATGCTCCACCTGGTACATCGTCTTTTCCAGGTCAAAGTCGGGCGCCCGCGCGAAGATCTCGGCGATTCCCGTGATACTCATCCCGATGGTATGGAGGAACGACGTTATGGCGAACCTGCCCATATGCGTCAGGTTTGCCCCGGTGGTGATCGCCTGGATGAGTGCGCTGATGCAGGGCGGGAACGCCTCTTCCTGGATCTCACCAAACTGTTCAAGGATCTGTTGTTGGTACGCGGCGGAGATCTCGCGGGTAACCGGTTCAAGGCGCTCGCAGATCCCTGTTGGAACTCGGAGCGGCATCTGATCGACGAGGATAACCCGGATCCGCTCCCGGATCAGCTCGTCGATCTCGCCCGGCTCGAGATGAACCGTTCCCTGCTGCACAACCCTGTTGACGAGCCGCCAGCGCAGATCACGCATATGCGGCACCAGTTCAACGTACTCGGTGACCGGCATGGTGGCGGCGGCGGTACTGATGCCGATGCTCCAGGCAACGAACTGCCGGATCTCCGGGTCCTCGGTCTCCAGGAAGAAGGACGCGCGTTCCGCTTCGTAGCGCGCAAGCCTGTCGATGAGGGAGCGGTTGCCGCTGCAGGAGACCAGCACCCGGGCAAGCGCGTAACTTGCTATCTCATACTCNGGCTTGAGGCTCTGNGTATTCTCTTCCGAAAACTCCCTCTTTGGGGCAAGCGCAGCGATGACTCGATCCCTTGCCCGTTCGAGGGCTAACGANCCCGGGCCGCTTGATAGGAACTCCTCAAGCGACTCGACGTGCCGGCGGGCCAGCTGCTGNGATTCTTTTAAAAACGGGTATTTAATGAGTTCTTTACGGTCAATTTCCATTAATCGGCCTCAATCCGAGGAGCAAGGAGGTACTCGACGTGACCGTTGCCGTCCGCAATGTCAAAGGTAAACCGGACCGGGTGATCGATACCCAGGTGCACTTCCACCTCTTCCGCGCGTGCCATGACCCGGCCCATATCCTTCAGGTAATCGAGCGAGAAGAGCGAGCGGGCCTGCACGGGGTTGAGTGCGATAAGTTCGTCTTCGCCGAGCGCGAGTTTGATGTGATCGGTGTCCCCCTCCGCCTCCATGTAGAAGGTCATGGCGTCGGGATCGATCCCGAGAGCGATCTTGTCGGAGATGACGGAAGCCGCTTTGATGGCGTTGTTCAACGCATCCCCACGGAGGACTGCCTTGCCGGGGAGGTCGATCGCTGGAGGGTTCGGGTCCTTCCTGATGGTGTTGACGTCAAGAAGCGTGATCGAGTAGCGGTAGCCCCCGAAGTTCAGCTCCAGTTTCCGGTCTTCATCGCGCAGGTTGAGCGTCAACGCGTCGCCCTTGCCCATCATCCCGAGGATGTTCTTCATCTTTGCGATGTCCAGACCCACTTCTCCGGCTGTAGCCGAGAAAGAGTTGAACGCCGTGCTCTGGAGGTCCAGGGAGACCATAGCCACGTTTGCGGTATCGACAGCTCGTGTCCGGATAAGATCTTCAGCCGTATGCAGGCGGCATTCTGTCACCAGTGCGGCGATCGCGTCGATGGATTCCCGAAATATTTCTGCATCAATCGTTGCCTTTAACATTGTGACCCCTTATTAAACTCTCGTTGAAAGTATATATTCTCACTTTCTCTTATAGTGCTTTACGATTGTACCCTCGCTCGCCCCGGATTCCGGTATCCTGCAGAATCATATACATTCATGGTTGGTTGCGTCAAACAGTATACGTGATCTTTTGATCATGCTGATATAAACGGATCGTCTGTCAGCCCCAGGTGGAGGAGAATCGTCGCGATGGGATCTCAGTGGACCAAAGACAGCGTCTATAGAAAGGCGATGAAGGCGGGTTACCGGGCCCGGGCTGCCTACAAACTGCTGGAGATCCAGCAGAAGAGCGGGTTCATCAGGCCCGACGATAACGTCGTCGATCTCGGGGCGGCGCCGGGGAGCTGGCTGCAGGTGATCCGCGACCTGACCGGAGGAAAGGTCATCGGCGTGGACCTCAACCCGATTGTGCCTATGGAGGGCGTCACCACCATCACCGGTGATTTTACCGACCCTCTCATCCAGGAGCGCATCCGTGAGGAGGCGGGTGGCATCGTCAACGTTGTGGTCTCTGACGCCGCCCCGAAACTCTCCGGCCAGAAGAGTTACGACCAGGCTCGTGCGGTCGGCCTTGGCGAGGATGCGCTCGCGTTTGCGTGTACGATTCTAAAACCCGGCGGCAACCTGGTAATAAAGTCGTTCCAGGGGGAGCTCTTTGCGGACCTGCTCGCCGAAGTGAGAAAGCATTTCTATTCCGTCCGGGGATATAGGGCGAAGGCGTCACGGAAGGGAAGTGCCGAGGTATACATAATTGCAAAAAATTTCAAGGGAACGTGCAATGGTACTGAAGGACCCCTATAACCGGACTGTGACCAACCTCCGGATCAGCCTGACCTCCCGGTGCAACCTGCGGTGCATCTACTGCCACGCCGAGGGCGAAGTGAACCCGAAGGAACAGATGAGCGCCGAGGATATTGCCGAACTGATGCGGGCGGGTGTAACGTTCGGGATAAAGAACATCAAGTTCACCGGCGGAGAGCCCCTGCTCCGCCGTGATATCCTCGATATCATTCGTTCCGTGCCGCCGGGCGTCGAATCGTCCATGACGACGAACGGAACGCTGCTCGCTGCAAAGGCCGCGGCGCTCAAGGAGGCCGGACTTGCCCGTGTCAACGTCAGCCTCGATACCCTCCGCCCCGAGCGGTATAAAGCCATCACCGGGAAGGACTGCCTTGCAGACGTCCTCGCCGGGATCGATGCTGCGATCGAGGTCGGCCTGACCCCGGTCAAGCTCAACATGGTGCTCCTTGAGGGTATCAACGAGGATGAACTGGACGACTTCATGGCGTTTGTCAGGGGCAAACGTGACCTCATCCTGCAGGTCATCGANCTGATGGAGTTTAACGAGTGCAAGTTCCACGGGGATGTAGACAGCGTCGAGCAGGAGCTGGACGAGCGGGCAACCCGGATCGTCACCCGCCGGATGCACCACCGGAAGAAATACTGCCTTGACGGTGCCGAGGTCGAGGTTGTCCGCCCCCTTCACAACACGGAGTTCTGTGCGTTCTGCAACCGCCTGCGCGTGACATCGGACGGCAAACTCAAGCCCTGTCTCCTCCGGAGCGATAACCTTGTTGATATCCAGGGCAAGCACGGCAAGGAACTGGAGGATGCCTTCCGGGAAGCCGTCAGCAGGCGCGAACCGTTCTTTGCCTGAACACTCCGGGCACCGGGGCCAATTGCACCTAACATTTCGCCTACACCGTTGCCTCACGCGGAAGGCCGCGTTGCTATCCCCTACACCTTCCCTTCGCGAACTTCTCGTGCGACTG
>JGI24708J26588_10004265_pt1 | contig 9973 bp, 8 predicted proteins | sample BioPla1DNA2_FD_26588 | JGI IMG/M metagenome (IMG submission 26588) | reverse complement strand
TATTTTTTTAATATATTAAAGTATAAATTCAAATAAATAAGTCTATCAAACGATTACTTTAAGATTAAAAATATGCAAATTATACAGACAAAGAACATGCGACTGCCCTTATATACTTGGCTAGACCAGGAGGATATAGAGGAGTCGTGCATGCAACAGGTTGTTAATTTATCCAACCTGCCTTTTGCTTATCACCACATTGCTTTAATGCCTGATGCTCACACAGGGTATGGTATGCCTATTGGTGGAGTATTAGCTACTATTGGTGAGATTATTCCAAATGCTGTTGGTGTTGATATTGGTTGTGGTATGATGGCATGTAAAACAAACATTCAAAATTATGATATTCACAAGATAGAACAAATCATAAATTCCATTAAACAATCTATTCCAGTAGGACACCAATGGCGTAAAAAACCTTTAGCTAACAAATTACCTGATTATAGCACCCTTCCTGTTGTAAAAAAACACGCAAAAGATGCTCTTTTACAATTAGGTACATTAGGCGGAGGTAATCACTTTATTGAACTACAAAAAGATAAAGATAATTATCTGTGGGTGATGGTTCACTCAGGATCAAGAAACATTGGTAAGCAAGTAGCCGATTATTACAATAAAATAGCTGTTCAGCTGAATAAAAAAGAGAATTCTCCCGTTCCTAAATCACATAGTTTAGCTCATCTCTCTATGAATTCATCTGTTGGTAAAACCTATTTAAAGGAGATGCAATTCTGTGTGGATTTTGCTAAATTGAATAGAGACTTGATGTTTCAAGAAATACAAAATGTTCTTGTCCAATATTATCCATCTATCTCTTTTGGGGAGATTATTAATATTGAACACAACTATGCACGAGTTGAAAAGCATTTTGGCAAAACGGTTATTGTTCACCGTAAGGGGGCAACTTTTGCAGGAAAAGATAACTTGGGTATTATTCCCGGATCACAAGGCACAAAGTCGTTCATTGTTAAAGGAAAAGGGAATGAAAACTCTTTTGATTCATGCTCACACGGAGCTGGACGACTTATGGGTCGCATGGCTGCTAAACGTAATCTTAATCTACAAGAAGAGAAGAAAGCACTTGATGACATGGGTATTGTTCACTCTGTACACAGAACAAGAGATTTAGATGAAGCTCCTTCTGCTTACAAAGATATTGTTGAAGTAATGGCCAGCCAGAAAGATTTAGTAGATATTGAGGTTGAACTCTTTCCTTTAGGTGTAGTTAAAGGATAAAATAATCAGATACTATTTTAACTTTACTAGCTTGTAGAAAACACAAAAACCACTCTTTCAATTCATAAAGAAGAGTGGTTTTATGTTTAACAAGCAGCTAAGGCAAAGGGGTTAAAACAACATTCCGAAACTGAACATCTTTTCCTTCACTCTGTAATCCAATATATCCCGTCGTATTTTGATTTGTTCCTTTATTCTGAAACACCCCATTAATATAAACTGTTATAACTCCATTGTAGCAGTAGATATCTGCTTTATTCCACTCTCCCGCTTTATTTTCCGTAGATTCTTTTCTCTTCTTTACAACAGGAAAAGCAGGACGCTCTTTCCCCTTTGGGTTTTCAAACTCAGCTAAATCTGAACCACCCAGTAAAACAAAATCCCCAGCATTTCCAGCATGAAGTTGACACTCAATTCCGNNATCGGAAAAGGTGTATTAGCCTCCTCTATTAATAAAAAGATACCACTATTCGACTCTACCCCATTAGGCCATCTCCACTCAACCTCTAAATGATAATTAGCATACATCTTCTGCGTATACATGTAACCTAATGGTCCTGTAATATGTATAACACCATCTTTAACTGAAAACACATCCTTTTCCGAAAGATTTTCATCCTCCAAAATAAAGCGCCAGCCCTCAAGATTCTTTCCATTAAATAAATACTCCACCTCTTGTGCATTTATCTGTCCAACACAAAAAGAAAGAATAAATATAAAAAACCCTAGCCTCACTCTTTTTTCCATAATTCCTTGTTTAAATTTATAATAATTATCTGCTGACTAATAAAATACCTAATATAATAAGAACAGTACCTAATACATGAAATGTTGTTATTTTTTCTTTTAGAAAAAGCATACCAATAACAGTCCCCACAACAATGGCACCCCCTATAATTATAGGTATCCCTGTGGATGCAGGAACACCTTTTCCAAAGACAATAAACGATACTATTTCTGCACCACCTACGCATAAGCCTGCTAAGACAGAATACATTATACCTTTTTGAGAAATAGTAATCACTTCATTCGTACCATACTTTATGTATAACAAAATAGCTAGGCCAGCAATAGCAGCTACAAATTGAAGAATTACAGCTCCAGTTATTTCATGAATATATCCTGAAGCTATTTTCATAAAAACATTATATGCACCAAAGCAAAAAGCTGCTAATAGTGCCAAGAGTAACCAATTCATACTTTTCTTCATTGTATTATAAATACTAATCTTCGTTGTCTAATATACACTCTTCTTTACACAAATAAAAGTTTCTAAAAAATATGATATATATAAAAAACTAGTAAGGACTTTTCTTAAAGATTACATTATTATAAAATATTGTTTTCTAGTAGATCATAATTAGGATTCAAACCTGTCTTTTCTAAAATCTATTAGATCACAATAAACAAAGGCTTAATAATAATTAGAGTAAACCAAACATAAAAAAAGTGCTATTTATACATGTAAATAACACTTTTCTTATGTTCCTTTATAATAAGACCAATCGTTGCTATTCAGCTTCAGCCTCAACTTCAACTTGTTTTTCTTTTCCATTTGAAGCACGAAGCGTAGTTAAACTCTCTTTAGCAGCATCACAGATTCTCTTATCGAATAACTTCATCCACGATTTATTTTTCTTGCGAGATAAGATGCGAGGATGAGGTAAAGAAATTACGGGATATTTTTCCCCATTGACTTCATAACTACGTAATAAACCATCTAGCAACGTTATCGATCTGGCTTTTGTGGTTTTTATTAAATGTTGAGCAGGACCAGCACCTAAAGTGATAATCAGCTCAGGATTACAAATCTCAATCTCTTCATTTAACCATTTAAGACTTTTCTTGGCATAAGTAGTAAACTTATTTCTTGTTTGAACAACCTCTTTACCCAGCTCTTTATATTTTCGTACATCAGCGGCCGTAAATAAATAAACCTTTACAAGATTTGTCATCCAACAATCTTCATATTTAATTCCAATCTCATCAAACATACACTCTTGTAAGTCTTTGGCCATTAAATTCTCATGTAGTTGATTTCCTTTATAATAAATCTCATCTATTAATGGTCCATCACTATTTGAAACAGGAACATTCTTAATTTTATCAATGGTAGCCATCTTTGCTGTAGGATAATCTCCAACCACCAAAATTTTTCCAGTCACAGTTTGAACAGGAACCAATGGTTGAATAGGTGTTCCTTGTAAGAATACATTTTTATCAGGATATCCTATATCCTTATTGTACTCTTTAAAACACCTTTTTTGATACTCTTGGATTTTTTTCATAAATATATTTTTGTTTATTATTTTTATTATTGGTATACTTCATCAGTATAAGGACAAATTACACAAGCTAAAAAGTGAGTGAATTGCCCTCTCTTTAAATATACAAAAAATAATCCACGATTCAAAGTTTAACTATGCTTAACAACCCATAACACGCTATTAATCAAACAATAACACAATTACACCAACAAATCACTACGGTTTACTAAAATCATCACACATTACCTAAAGTGAAACTTGTTTTAGCTCCAACAGTCAGTTTTTAATGAATATTTTTCTAACTTCGCAGCACACCGTTTTATAACACTTATGAAAGAAAAAGATCTAGACGATAAGAAACTATACGACATAGCCAACTTGNCATTGGATATTGGCAACTTCCTTTTAGCCTCTGGAGCACACTGTGGAAGAGTTTCTCGTAATCTATCAAGAATAACAGAAGCATGGGGTGTGAAAGTTAATATACATATTTCATTTACAGGTTTACTCATAACAGCCCAATGTAAACAAGCTGATGAAAGAGAGTGTGGAAAAGCTGTTACCCTGTATAAAAAGACTAAAACTTACGATATTAATTTTAATGCCATCAATGAAATTAGTCAACTTTCATGGCTTATAGCAGAACAAAACATTTCGGTAGACAAAGCTAGAAAGTTATTCAATAAAATTTGCTCTGCTAAAGTTTACTCCACCCCTACACTTTTATTAGGTGTTGGATGCTCTTGTGCTTGTTTATGTTTGGTTGCAGGGGGTGATTGGCGAGATGCTTTAATTGCATTTTTTGCATCTATAACAGGTATGGTAGTGCGTATGTCAATAGTAAAGAGGAACTACAATGTTATGTTTTCTTTTGTTGTAGCCGCTTTCTTTACAACACTTATTACCTCTTTACATTTTATAGGAGCATTTGAATCTATTTGGGGAGTTAGTGTTGCACCCGATAGAGCCTTAGCAACAGCCGTTCTTTATTTAGTTCCTGGTGTTCCATTAACTAATAGCCTGATTGACTTAATAGAAGGATATATACCTTCAGCCTTAGTACGAGCAGCATTTGGAGCTTTTATTTTACTTTGCATTGCGGTTGGCATGTCTATTTGTATTTTATTTTTTGGTATAAATCAATTTTAATATGAATTTAGTAATAGCTACTATAATCGATATATTTTTAGGTGCAATAATCGCTGTGGGGTGGAGCATTTTATTTAATTCACCCCGAAAAGTAGTGTGGATTGCAGCCTTATTGGGCGGTTTAGGTCATAGTATTCGTTATTTACTTGCCGAAGGATTTGGTGCACACTTGGTTTTAGCTACTCTTGCTGGAACTATTACTATAGGCTTATTAGGTATTATATTCTCACGTAAAGCAGATGTGCCTCCTGTAGTGTTTACTATGCCCGCATGTATTACCATGATTCCAGGTATGTATGCCTACCACTCTATGATAGGATTTATAAGAATTGCTGAAACTGGACTCCAAAATCCTGATCCTTTTTTAATGGCAAAAACAACACATTACTTTGTTACAACCATTGCCTTACTTTTTACATTATCTATTGGTATAACATTAGGATCGCTACTATTCCGTAAAAAAACTCCTCGAAAAATAGAGTTAAACTTAAAAGACTAGTAGTCTATCAATACTATTATAATTACGTAAAATAAAGAAGAATGAAAAAAATAGATAAATCAAAAACATTAACCTCTACAACAACTACTCGTGTACGTTTTGGTGAAGTTGATGCGATGCACATTGTTTGGCATGGAAACTATATAAAATATTTAGAAGATGGAAGAGAAACTTTTGGTTATGAGCATGGATTAAACTACCTCTATATTTACGAACAGGGATATATACTGCCTGTTGTAGATTTAAAAGCACAATATATTAAATCGGCTTATATAGATGATGTTATTCGAATTGAAACCACCTATATAGCTTCTCCTTCTGCAAAAATGATATTTAGGTATAAAATTTATCGTGATAGTGATTCTACCCTCTTAACCATTGCGGAAACTACTCAACTTTTTCAAACTGAAGACAGAAAGCTAGTAATTGAAAAACCCGAATTTATTGTAGCGTGGGAAAAGAAACATAATATTTTTATACCAAAAAAATAAGCACATCCCTTTCAATAAACTACCCCTTCATTTTTTACACCCAAACCACAATATACACATGACCTAGGCAAAAGGATAGGATGACTAGGGCATATGCATCACTTGCCCTAGACCTTTCAATAAGATAATCTAAAAATTGTACAGCAACTACTTTCGTTATTGTCTGTTTTATTATTATTTTGTTGAGATAATAAATATTCTTATAAACCTTACCTACAAAATGCACAGAAAACTATTTTCATTGTTGCTCTTCTTTGCCCTATCCTGTCAAATTATAGAGGCAAATCAAGAGGCTCGTTTATTACGATTTCCTAGTACAAATGGTAAACAAATAGCATTTACCTATGCAGGAGATTTGTTTTTAGTATCAGCAACTGGAGGAGTAGCCCAACGCTTAACTACTGATGATGGATTTGAAATATTCCCCCACTTTTCGCCTGATGGTAAAACCATTGCTTTTACTGCTCAATACGATGGAAATACGGANGTTTATTCCATTCCTATTACAGGAGGAGAACCCAAACGATTAACCTATACTGCTACTCTCAATAGAGACGATTTATCTGATCGCATGGGACCTAATAACATAACATTGGGGTGGAGAGATAATGAAAGCATCATTTATAGATCTCGACATAAATCGTTTAATGATTTCAAAGGAAAACTTTACCTAGCCTCTACTAAAGGGGGCTTATCTGAAGAGCTTCCTCTTCCCGATGGTGGATTTTGCTCGTACGCTCCAGATAAAAGCAAACTGGCTTACAATAGAGTTTTTCGTGAATTTAGAACTTGGAAATACTACCAAGGTGGTATGGCTGATGACATCTGGATTTATGATTTCAAATCTAAAAAAACAGAAAAGATAACAGATAATCCTCATCAAAACATTTTCCCTATGTGGGCTGGTCATACGATTTACTACTTATCGGATAGAGATCGTATCATGAACTTGTTTGCGTATAACACCGAAACAAAGGAAACGGTTAAAGTAACTCATTTTGACACCTATGACATCAAGTTCCCTACCCTTGGTAATCAATTTATTGTTTTTGAAAACGGAGGGTACATATATACTTTTGATTTAGTAAGCCAAGAAACAAAGAAACTTACTATCTACATAAACGAAGATTTTGCATCAGGAAGAACACAGTTAAAAAATGCTTCTAATCGTATTGCATCTATCGATCTATCCCCTAATGGTAAACGGATAGCAGTAGGTGCTAGAGGCGATGTTTTTACAGTACCAACATCTTCTGGTATCACGCGTAACTTAACCCAAACATCAGGAGTACACGAACGAAATGTAAGTTGGTCTCCTAATGGAAAATGGATAGCTTATATCTCTGATAAAACAGGAGAAGATGAAATATACATATCTCCACAAGATGGTCTAGATGAGGCAATACAATTAACTAAAAACAGTGATACATATAAATATGGATTTAAGTGGTCTCCTGATAGCAAAAAAATTCTATGGAGCGATAAAATGCAACGACTACGATATATTGATGTAGAGTCTAAAAAAGTAACAGATGTTGAACAGACTCTTGAGGGAGAATTAAGAGACTTTAACTGGTCTCCTGATAGCCGTTGGATTGCTTATTCTTTTCCTAGATTTCAAACCACATCTACAATTATAATTTATAATGTAGATTCAAAAAAGAAAGAAGAAGTTACCGATGATTGGTTTAAATCGATTGCTCCAACATTTAGCAATGATGGNAAGTACCTAACCTTTATTTCTGCACGNACCTTTAACCCAACTTACAGTTGGACGGAATGGAATCACTCTTATAGCAATATGGATAATATATATCTTATACCACTTACTCAAAAAGGTATCGCACCTTTTGCTTATAAAAATGACGAAGGGATTGAAGAAAATGAAGAAAAGACAAATCAATCTTCGGAAAATGAGGAAAATAAAGAGTTACAGGTTTCCATCGATTTTGAGGGTATAAAAGATCGTTCTTTTGCATTAAACACTCCTAATGGTTCATACAGTAGGGCTATTTGCATTGATGATCAATTATACTATACCAGAAGAAAAGACGGGGGTTGGAATCTATATTTATATAATTTAAAAGAGAAGAAGGAAACCCCTTTAGGTGATTATACTATTCATTCTATAACAGCTGATTACAAAAAGTTATTAGTCTCAAACAATAACAACTATGGTGTTATTGATGTGCCTAAATCTCCTATCTCATTAGAGAAAACAATAGACCTTTCAGACGTTAACACAATTGTAAATTTACGACAAGAGTGGAAACAAATATATAATGAAAGCTGGAGACAAATGCGTGATTTCTTCTATGATCCGAACATGCACGGAGTAAACTGGGATGCTATTAAAAGTAAGTATGCACCATTAGTTGACCATGTTAATACACGCGATGACTTAAATTATATTATTGGTGAAATGATTGGAGAACTTAATTGTGGTCATGCTTATGTAAACGGAGGCGACAGACCTTCTCCTAAACGTATAAAAACAGGACTACTAGGTGCTGAGCTAAGTCGAGACCCTTCTGGGTATTACAAAATAGATAAAATATTACAAGGTAGAAATTGGACTGAGGAATTACGTTCTCCTCTTACTGAAAATGACCTTGAGGTAAAAGAAGGCGATTATATTGTTGCTATTAATGGAAAGTCCACTAAAGAAATGACAAACATCTATGCGGCTCTTTTTAACAAAGCAGATAAACAAGTAGAGTTAGCTATTAACGCTAAAGCAACTGAAGCAGGTAGCCAAAAGGTAATAGTTAAACCTATTGCAGATGAAGGACCACTATACTACTTTAATTGGGTACAAAACAATATTGAAAAAGTAAATAAAGCAACCAATGGAGAGGTTGGTTATATTCATATACCCGATATGGGTGTAGGTGGATTAAATGAGTTCATTAAATACTTCTATCCTCAATTAAATAAAAAAGCTTTAATTATTGATGATCGAGGAAATGGTGGAGGAAATGTTTCCCCCATGATTATTGAACGGTTACGCAGGGAGGTATCTATGATGGCTATTAGTAGAAATGGTAGGCCAAACCCTAAACCCGAAGCCTTAGTTCCTGGTCCAAAAGTTCTATTGATAGATAAATACTCTGCTTCAGATGGCGATCTGTTTCCATATCAGTTCAAATATCATAAGTTAGGTAAAATTATAGGAGTCCGCTCTTGGGGTGGTGTAGTTGGAATACGTGGTTCACTCCCCTTTATAGATGGAGGCTCCTTAAATAGACCTGAGTTTGCTCATTTTAATGCTGAAGGTTCTGAGTTTATCATTGAAGGTTATGGTGTAGACCCAGATATAGTAATCGATAATGATCCAGCTAAAGAATATGCAGGTGAAGATCAACAATTAAATAAAGCGATAGAAGTTGTTCTGGAAGAATTAAAAACAAATCCAGGTACATATCCTAATGCTGCACCTAACTATCCAAATAAAGCTAATTAAACTGTATTATACTACTTTAATTTGTTATTTTCGCAGTAATTAAAATTAAAAACAATGATAATTGCTTATACAATACCTTCTATTTCAAACTCAGGAGGAATGGAAAGAACACTTTCTATTAAGGCTAACTATTTAGTAAATAAAGGATATAAAGTACACATAATAACAACTTTAGTTAGTAAAGAAAAACCTTTTTTTTATTTTGATTCTAAGATACAATTCCACTCAACTAATCTTTCCTCTGATAATGTAAAAAAGAAAAGCTTAACTGTTTATCTTGAAAGGCTATCTACTATTTTGAGTGAAATCCAACCTGATATTTCTATTTCAATGAATGTAGGGCACTGTACTTACCTTTATAAAATTAATGATGGGAGTAAAAAAATTCTTGAAAGTCATTTCTCGAAATTCAAGAGAAAAAACAGATTTTATAAATTGGAAAAAATTAAATGGCTAAAATGGATTCCGTATCTTTATATTCGTAAAAAAACACACACAATAAATCAATACGATAAATTCGTAGTATTAACTCAAGAAGATAAAAATGATTGGGGTAACCTTTATAACATAGAGGTTATTCCAAATATGATACCTCCTATCTACTATCCAGAAAATATAAACTATTCAAATAAAAAAATAATAGGTGTAGGTAGGTTAACAGGTCAAAAAGGATGGGGCTATATGATTAAAGCTTGGGCTCTTATTGCAAAAAACAATCCAGACTGGAAAGTTACAATTTATGGAAATGGACATAAAAGAAAAGCACTGCAAAAGCTTATAAATAAATATCATATAAATAATTCATTCAAACTTCATTTTCCAGCAAAAAACATAACTGAAAAATTTGAAAAAAGTTCAATCTTTGTTT
>JGI24708J26588_10004262_pt1 | contig 9979 bp, 11 predicted proteins | sample BioPla1DNA2_FD_26588 | JGI IMG/M metagenome (IMG submission 26588) | reverse complement strand
AGGCAGTGTCAGGCGCTGTAGAAGAACCTGCAGCCAGCCCGACATATGAGATTAGTGTTGGCGACGGCACCCATCGCGGCAGCGCAGAAGGATTCGGCGGCAAACTGGTGCTTGATGTAACGGTAGCAGAGGGCAAGATCACTGAGATCGAAGTTGTCGAGCACAGTGACACACCCTTTATTGCAGATCCTGCCATCGAGAAACTGCTCCCGGCCATTGTGGAGGCCCAGGGTCCGGTTGACACCGTCAGCGGCGCTACAGCCACCAGCAAGGCAGTGTTGGCCGCTGTAGAGCAGGCAGTGTCAGGCGCTGTAGAAGAACCTGCAGCCAGCCCGACATATGAGATTAGTGTTGGCGACGGCACCCATCGCGGCAGCGCAGAAGGATTCGGCGGCGAGCTGATCGTTGAAGTGACAGTAACAGACGGCAAGATCACCGAAATCGCAGTTGTGGAGCACAACGACACGCCCTTTATCGCGGAGAATGCTGTCAAACAGCTTCCCCCGGCGATCATTGAGGCGCAAGGTCCAGTGGATGTTGTGAGCAATGCTACTGTAACGAGCAAAGCAATCCTGTCTGCAGTAGAGGCTGCAGTAACTAAGCAGGACTAGACTTATTAAGACAAGGGGTCTCCTTTCAGGGAGGCCCCTTTTTTGATAGTTTTCCGAGCATTGGTCATACTAGGTGAAAAGCAAGAGGAGCTGTGGCCTATGCCGAGTTTAATGGAAATGCGTCTGGTGGGACAAACCTGCAGTGCCTATGAAGCCCAGGCAGAAGATGTGGAACGAAGCTGTGACAGCTGTCAGCATTGGAAAGGCGAAGAAGAGATGTGTGAGCTCGATATTTTCTGGGACCAGCTCACAAGTCTGGATCAAACATAGTGTCTCACTCTCGGTAGATCCTTGGTCAATTGCCTCATTTGGCCAAGGATTTTCTATTGTAGAAAATACGACGCAAAAAGTGTATGATACTAAGTGGATGACTAATAGAGGTGAATAACTATGGCACAAATCGGTTTGTTTGATATTGTGGGCCCCATCATGGTAGGCCCGTCCAGTTCACATACGGCAGGAGCAGTGCGTTTGGGGCTGGCTGCCAGGAAGATTCTTGGCAAAGACGTTGAAAAAGCTAAGATCACCCTCCACGGTTCCTTTGCTGCCACTTACTGGGGACATCGCACAAATGTGGCGCTGATTGCAGGTTTGCTGGGCATGGCCATGGATGACGAGCGCATTCCCCATGCGTTTGAGGTGGCCAAGGAAGCTGGTTTGGAGTATGCTTTCGAGTTCGAAGATCTGGGAGATGTGCATCCCAACTCTGCCCGAATTGAGGTGGAGGGATCCGGGGACAAGCTTGTCATGGCAGGAGCGTCAATCGGCGGCGGCAGGATCAACATTTTCGATGTCAGTGGCTATGAAGTGGGAGTAGACGGCACCTACACCACGCTCTTGACCAGGCATCGCGATGAACCGGGCGTGATTGCCGAAATCACCAAAGTCCTTGCCATACACGGCATTAATATTGCTTTCTTAAACGTAAGCCGCAAGACCCGGGGCTCCGATGCCCTCTTGCTGGCTGAAACAGACGACGACATTCCTCAGTTGGCTATCCAGCATGTGATGAGGGTTCCCGGAGTTTTGACGGTCAGAACACTACCGCGGTTATAGGAGGATGTTTGTGGATATAAACAGTGCGAGTCAATTATTGGAACTTATGAAAGAGCGCGATCAGACTTTCCCGCAGGTTGTAGCGGAATACGAGGCCTTTCGCAGCAACACATCCTGCGAAGCTGTGCGGGAGCAGATGCGTGAAACNCTCAAGGTGATGCGTGCTTCTGTAGAAAACGGCATTTTGGATCGGGGTGAGAGGACCCATATTATTACCGGCTATGGGCACATCTTTAATCAGGCTATTGAAGAGGACAGGGTGTTAGGCGGTTCACTGCTGCGGAATGTGGTTCTCTATGCTTTGGCTGTGGGCCAGCATAACGCAGGTTTAGGCAGAATTGTGGCCTGCCCTACGGCTGGAGCCTGCGGTGTTGTACCAGGTGCAATGCTTGCTGTCGCGGATGAACTGGGCAGCAGCGAGGAAGAATTGATCGAAGCGCTGTTGGTTATGGGCGGCGTCGGCATTGTATCTGCAGCCCAGGGACCCATTAGTGGTGCCGAGGGAGGCTGCCAAAGTGAATGCGGCGTAGCTTCTTCCATGGCGGCAGGCGCCATCGTCTATTTAATGGGAGGTTCAGGAGAGCAGGTGTTTGCAGCGGCTTCTCTGGCACTCCAGAGCCATCTGGGCCTGGTCTGCGATCCCCTGGCTTCCCTCGTGGAAGTGCCTTGTGTCACCCGCAATGCCACTTCAGCCACTACTGCAGTTGCAGCAGCTAATATGGCCATGGCCGGGATTCCCGCTGTGATTCCCTATGATGAGTGCGTGGCGGCCATGAAGCAGATTGGCAAGTCTATGCCGGAAAGTCTGCGTGAAACCTCCAAGGGAGGATTGGCTTCCAGCCCCACCGGCAGGAGAATATACGACGAGCTGCGCCGAAAGCACAGCCAATAGAAAAACGACTTAGCGCTTTAAAACGCTAAGTCGTTATCGAACAAAAATGGCGGAACCGACGAGACTCGAACTCGCGATCTTCGGCGTGACAGGCCGACGTGTTAACCAACTACACCACGGCTCCGTGTAATACAATTATAAAGGTATTTCCCGATATTTGCAAGGGCTTTTTCTAACGCGGTTCCAAGAGGAGGATGCGAATGCGTCGCAGAGGAGTTATCATTGAAAAGACAGATAAGGAAGTGCTGATCGAGATTCAGGATCCAGCCCGGACCTGCGGCGGCTGCAAGGGATGCATCAGGCTGACGCCTGATCGGCCGCCGGAAGACTATATCATCAGTGTGCCCAACAGTGGCGTTCAGTATGAAGTTGGCGATGAGGTCATTGTCGACGGAGAGATGCGTCCCCTGATCAAGGCTGTCGGAGTGTTGTACGGCATACCCTTTGTTTCGCTCTTTATCGGATATATTGTTACCCGGTTAATTGCAGGCAGCGATCCCCTGGCAGGCCTCGGTGCGGTAGCGGGACTGCTCCTGGGAGCTGTAACTGCCAGAACTTTGGTTCGCCGCTTTATGAATGGGGAACCTGACTTTCGCATAGTGGCCAGAGCCTGCTCATAGGAGGAATTGCCATGTCATTGGTTGCAGCACAGATAACCAAGAGATTTCGGGATGTTACAGCAGTTGATGATCTGAGCTTTACTGTGCACAGGGGCTCTCTCTTTGGTTTTCTGGGCCCCAATGGTGCCGGAAAGACGACGACGATGCGGGTGGTGCTGAATATCATCAGGCCTGACGAGGGCCAGGTGACCTGGAACGGCACGCCGATTAACCGCCTTGGGCGTGGTTTTTTCGGCTACCTGCCGGAAGAGCGGGGGCTTTACCCCAAGATGCGCGTTGCCGAACACTTGGAGTTTTTGGGGCGCATTCATGGGCTGGACAAAAGGAAAGCCCGCATCGAAACCGAGCGCTGGATAGAGCGTTTCGAGTTAGGCGATTTGCGCCAGAAACGGATTGAGGAACTGTCCAAGGGCAACCAGCAGAAGGTACAAACCATTGGGACGATGCTCCATGATCCGGAACTGCTCATTCTTGATGAACCCTTCAGCGGCCTTGATCCTGTCAATACCGCCTTGCTCAAAGAGGTGCTGGTGGAGGCCCATCAGCGGGGAAAAACGATCATTTTTTCCAGCCACCGGATGGACCAGGTGGAGGAAATCTGTGAGGACATTGCTTTGATAGATCACGGACGCCTTGTTCTGCATGGCAATCTAAGACAGATCAAGAGATCAATGGGCAGGCAGATCCTGAGAATTTCCCTGGAAGGAGATCAGGGATTTTGGGCTAAGCTTCCCGGCTTGGAACTTCTTTCCTCCCGCGCTGATTACCAGGAATTTCGCCTGGGCGAGAGGGTGGATCCCAATCATGTATTAAGGGAAGCGATGCGGGCAGGGCAAGTGATCCACTTCGAACTGGTTGAACCATCCCTCGATCAGATTTTTGTAGAGAAGGTAGGTGGTCAGCGGTGAGTTTGATTCCTGTCCTGGTAAAGCGTGAGTTTACCTCCCGGGTCAAGGGACCCGCTTACATTATCACAACCATCTTAGGCGTTGTGGTTTTTATTGCCTTGTCCTTTCTCCCTCCCTTGATGGAGCGGATTTCGCAAAGCCTGCTTCCTGCCGAGATTGAACTTGTGGTTTTCGAGCAGCCGGGAGAGCCCAGCATTCTTCCCTATTTGCAGCAGGCAGGCGATGAAAGGGAAGGTTTTTCTGTGTACGCCGACCCCGACCTAAGCGAGAGTGATGCCTACCGCATGGTGCTTGAGCAGGGGTTGTCCGGCCTTCTGCTGGTAGACGGCCCGCTTTATACCCTAGTGACGCCTGATGCGAGCAATATCATGGTAAACGATGAGGTCGAAAACATCCTCAATTTGGCTGTAAGCCGCCGGAATGCAGTGCGTCTGGGACTTTCTGACGAAGATATGGCCAGCCTGTTCAGGCCTGTGGACCTTAGGGTCCGGGAGATCTCCCCCCTCGGTGAAGACGGAGAGGAGCTGGACAGTGCTGCCCACACCCAATCGATGGTGCTGGCTTATTTTCTGCTGTTTATGATCTATATGGCGCTAATCATGTACGGCAACATGGTCGCTTCCGGTGTGGCCGAGGAGAAGAGCTCGCGGATTATGGAAGTGATGGTTTCCACCGTTAGACCTGTGGAACTGATGCTGGGCAAGATCATCGGCGTCGGTTCTTTGGGACTTCTGCAGTATTTTATCTGGATTGGCACAGGCCTTGTGATGAACTCCATGGGCCGGGCAGGCGCCATAGCGGCCCTCCTTGGCTCCAGCGGGCAGCTAAGTTCCATTCCTTTGGATATTGTCATGTGGTTTGGACTTTATTTTATCCTTGGGTATTTCTTTTATGCTTCCATCTTTGCAGCAGCAGGGGCGCTGGTGTCCCGGGTGGAGGAGGTCAGCCAGGTTGTAAGCATAATTATGATGCTGATTATTGTGGGCTTTTTTGCTGCCTATATTTCTTTCCTGAACCCCAACAGCACTCTGGCAGTGGTAACATCCCTGGTCCCGTTCACCGCACCCATGGTGATGTTTGCCCGAATCGTGCTGGGCAGCCCTGGGCTCATCGAAGTGATCGCTTCGGTTTTGATCATGCTGGTTTCGGTGTTCCTTGGGGCTTGGTTTTCGGGCAAAATCTACAGTATCGGAATCCTGCTGTATGGCAAGCGTCCGACTTTGCGTCAAGTGATCAGGCTGGTCCGTAACTAAGCAAATCAGGAAGGGGATGGCTATGCGTATCAGCTTCAATCTGGCCGCTGATAAACTCAAACTTCCTGCCGGTGCTAGTCTGCAGGATCTGATCAGGCTGCTGTCCGTTCAGGGTGCTTTGCGGGGCGCGGTGAGACGCATCAGTCCTTCTTCTGTGTTTATCGCGATCCAACTGGAAGGCAGGCAGACTGAGGTGGAAATTCCCCTGCAAGGGCAGGCGTTAACGCCGGGGCAGGCGGTAGAAATCAGCCTGGAGGATGAAGAGCGTATTGTACTTAAGGTGCTGACCCCTGCAGGGCAGGGTGTGGAGCTGGATAAGCCTAAACCAATAGAACAGGTGCTGACCGAACTGAATATACCGCCAACGGAGGAGGCGGTCCTTACAGCCAGGGGTCTGGCAGAGAGGGGATTTCCTGTTCAGGAGCCCTTGGTCTGGTCGATCCTGCCCTGGGCTGAAGCAGGCTGGCTGGAGGAAGCTCTCTTGGCTTTAGAGGCTAAGTTCCCGCTGAAACTGGAAGTCTTAACGATGATCCGGCAGTTGAGGAGTGGCAATGTCAGGGATCCGGTTTTACAGGATGCTCGGGAAAACATCCCCCCCGATCTTCACGTGTTGCTGCAAAGGCCGAGTGTGGAGAGGCGCAGCCGCTGGGGAGACCGGTTTTCAGAGGGCGAGGTTTTTAAGGCCCTCGCTCGCCTGCTGGTGGAAGAACGCTTTGTGGCAAGCTTGCTCAAACAAGGCACCTATGTGTTTGCAGTGCCCTTTTTGCGGCAGGAGGATCTTTATGCCTCCTGGATCAGGATCACAAGGGAGGACCGCCACGCCGGAAGCGAAGAAGAGGACACGCCTGGCAGCTTCCGTTTAGAGCTGCAGATTCCTACGGAAGCGCTGGGTTTGGTAGGCGTGGAGCTTATTGTAGAAGGGAAAGCAGTGACTGCTGTTCTAAGCGTTGAGGCCGAACCTGCCGGTATGGAAGCAGACTTTAAAGAGTTCGAAGGGGAACTTCAGGCAGCAGGCTGGAAGCTGAAGACACTGCAGGTAAGGAGATGGTCAGATGCGCAAGGCAGTAGCTTTACGCTATGATCGACAAAAAAACCGAGCCCCGGAAGTGGTGGCTTCAGGGCAAGGTTTCATCGCTGAGAAAATCTTGGAAATAGCAGCTAAGCATCAGGTGCCCTTTTACGAGCATAGCGAGCTTGTGGAGGCCCTGTCTGAACTGCCTGCCGGTTCTGAGGTTCCCCCGGAGCTTTATGAACTAGTTGCCCAGGTCCTGGCCTTTGTCCTGCGGCTGGACGAAAAGCAGGGCAGAGACTACCGCGGTCAGCGGGATGGCTAACGTCAGTCCGATGCTGCCCGTCATGGCCCGAATAATCTCCGAGGCCATCATATCCAGGTTGAGAACTTCACGCCAATTGCTATGGCTTGCCTGAAACAGAAGCAGCAGGGGAAGTGACGAGCCCACATAGGCCAGGATGAGGGTGTTGCTCATGGTGGCGATCATATCCCGCCCTACAGCGATACCCCTGGCAAAGAGAGTTTTGAAGTCGGTTAGCGGATCGGCTTCTTTTATTTGTTCCATTGCGGAAGCGATGCTGATCCCGACGTCCAGGATAGCGCCTAAGGCGCCGATGATCATTCCGGAAAAAAGCAGACCTTGAAAGTCAATGCTGGAATCCATGTACTGCAGCATTTGCGCTTCGCTGGAGGCCAGCCCCGTAAGGTAGCTTGCTTTTCCGGAAATGTACGCAAGTACTCCCGCAGTGACGAGGCCTCCTACCGTACCGCACACCGCAGCCAGAGTCTTCTTGCTATAGCCGGCCACGAACAAAATGAACAGGATGGTGAGTGCCGAAGCTAGACCTACTGTCACCAAGATGGGATTGTAACCCTTTAACACCAGGGGCATAATCATGGTTATGATCACTAGTCCCATACCCGCCAGGGAGATGACGGCCTTGACTCCCTGGCGTCCTCCGATTACTACAACAGACAGGATAAACAGGAGAGTTATTACAGCCAGCGGCGTCGTTCTGGAAAAATCGCTGAGGAAATACTCCGGTGCGGGGCCGCTGAAATCAGCCTCAAATCAGCCTCCAGCACCACGCGATCGCCTTCCTTGACTGCCAGGTCGAAGTATGGGTGCCCTGTCAGCGTGTGCAGTATCTGGACGCTCTGGTTCTTATGGGGGCCCGAGAGGATCTGTACCGTTACGAGCTGGCTTTCCCAGCCTTCCTCGTCGTAGGGTTTTGCGTCCAGCGGATCAACACTAAGAATGCGTCCTTCATATGTCTCGGCACAGGCCGCAGAACTGAATAAGAGGACAAGCAGCAGAATGCCTAGGATTTGTNTGAATCTGACCACAAGATTACCCCCTGGTAGTACTGACTGGATAGATTTATTTATTATAGCACGGGACGGGTGGAAATCAAAGGACAACACAGACAGCCGGCGGCAGGGAACAGGGAAGAAAGGGAANGNNCAGGGGATAATTTGCTCAAATCGACCTTGACTTTGAGNNGAGGCCTTTGTATAATCTTGAGTTTTGCAGCAAATATTGGATAAAAAGCCCGTAACCTCGATCGATAAAGAGGTTGCGGGCTTCTTGTTTTACACATACTTGTAGTGTAACAGCCTACTTTTTTACGTCACCCAAAATTTTTTTGATCTCCTGAAGACGTAGTCGCTTTTTGGTGAAGTCAATGTCGAAGGTTTTGCCAAGTGCGTCGGATAACTCGCTTCTGTAGCCAAATAGGTAGATGTTCTCATGTTCACTCATACACTCGATTTTGTTTAAGCAATCGATGATTGCTTGGGAAGAGTAGGTTCGGCCAGTTTCCTTCTGTATCAGTCGGAGAATCGTTAGGGCAATGAAACAGGTCAGGAAATGGGCATCAATGTGATCGTGGTCCCGTACATAGACTGGGCGTGTTTCAAGTTCGCTCTTTGTGATCTTGAATGTTTCCTCGATTTCCCAAAGACCTCGGTAAGTGTCTATGATTTCCAGAGGAGACATATGCAGTTCGCTTGTGACGATGGCATAGTAGCCGTCATACTTTTCTTCTTCAGCGATTTTCGACTCATTTAGATAAAGCGATTTGCCGGTATCAAGGACTTCACCGGTTTGTTTGTCATAGTCAAGATTCTCGACATAAGCGGCTGCTCCATAGGATGTTGCCTTGGTAAATTTTTGCGGATTGCTGATGAGTGCTTCCGCTTTTGCCAGCACTTCATTTCTCTCTGCCCGGGCTTTCAAGAAGTATTTCTTCGACCAAAAAACAACCTGCTTTTCATAAACCGTCTTTTTCTCAGTCTTTCCGCTCTTCATGGTTACGTTAATGTCTCGCTGTGTTACACGGCTCTTAAACATGAAGTCGGTGCTTTCCGTGGGCTTGGAGCCATTGATGTCAGTGTAGCCGGTTTCGTCAAGTACATAGTCTCGAAAAGGCTTCGCTCCGCCACGTATGGAGAAGCTAAAAACGTAACCATTTTGGGGTTTCTCTGGCTTACTGCCGACAAGATAATAGATGTTATCTCCCGTAATGATACCCATATCTGCCACTACAACCACCCGGCCGGTGTCGTAATTTCTTCTGACTTGACCAATGACGGAGCGAAATGTCTCTTTGTCGAGCCTGTTGCCAGGGAAAAGCTCATAGTGGATAGGGATGCCATCCTTATCCATTGCCAAACCCATTTGAACCACCGGCTTCTTGCGGTTTTGCTTCGGTCTGCCATATTTGATCAACTCATCGGGCTTCCTAACCTCGAAGTAGTAGTTGGTCACGTCATAGTAGATTGTGCTTGTGTCACGGCCGTACTTCGTGCGGACACTCTCGTGGAGGAATCTCTGCAGATCCTCCGATATTTCATGGAAGTGCGAAAGGGAGCGGTACACGTCATCGAGCGAGAAGTCGAAACGCTCAAAATACCTGTCCCTCTGCTCCCAGGCCTTCTTTTTTGAGCCAGGAGACAGCAAGCGGGATATCGCCAGAAGAATCATGATCGAATTTGTGTTGAACTGGAAATTTCCGCTACGAGCCCTATTCTTGAGAAAGGAGTCNAGTCCAAGTTCGTGATACACCTTGAGAGGTACAGCGTACCCAAGGTTCTTGGTCGCTTTAACATTCTCGGGTAGTGTCTCGTCCATGTCAATCTCGAAGGACACGAGCTTCGTTCGTTTTTCTTCTTCAGTCAGCCTGCGAGCCTCTTCTTGAAAGTATGCAATGGGATCTTCGTATACTTTTTCAAGCTCGTCCAGATAGCCGAGGGACTTAACGGTCCGGTCCTTGGCTACACCAGTTTTTGGATCGCGATACTTCTGTGCGAGTACAAGATAAGTTCGACCCGTTTTTTTTCGATAACTCTTCTTTAGATACATCGCAAACTCCCCTTGACTATGTATTAGCACACTTCTATTGTATCACATTGTGCCAAGTTATGCTACATAAAAATGTATTAAAACGCAAAAAAATATGTCTTGTAATGTCGTTCTACAAGACATTTCAGTGCCTGGACAGCAAATGTTGCTGCGAAACTCCCGGGATTGTACGCCTTGACCAAATGCGTCAACTAATACTGCCAAAACCTCTTCAGGCAGACCTTTAGGTGCTGCAAAGCCGCCCCACGCTGCTACCGTGATGT
>JGI24708J26588_10004258_pt1 | contig 9985 bp, 5 predicted proteins | sample BioPla1DNA2_FD_26588 | JGI IMG/M metagenome (IMG submission 26588) | reverse complement strand
AAAGTTTCGACACCAAATGGCGCAAGTGCGCTACCGAAAAAGACGGGCGTTTGTTCACCTTTTAATACACGCTTGATTGAAAATGGATCACCTGCTTCATCAAGCAAAGCAAGTTCTTCTTTAGTTTCCTGATAAGTTGCTTGCTCAGTCAAATCACGATAACGATCTTGAGCTAAATCAGCATATGGAATCAGCTCTTCTTCTTCATTTCCCTTAAATCGAACAAATTGTTCTTGATAACGATCAAAAATACCTAAAAAACGTTTCCCCATACCTGCCGGCCAGTTCATTGGGTACGTTTCGATCTCTAATACTTCCTCAATTTGTTCTAATAATTCAAATGGGTCGCGACCTTCACGGTCAAGTTTATTGATAAATGTAAAAATTGGAATCCCACGCATCTTACATACTTTAAATAGCTTAATTGTTTGTGCTTCAATCCCCTTCGTTGCATCAATAATCATGATCACACTATCAACAGCAGTTAAAGTCCGATACGTATCTTCACTGAAATCCTCGTGACCAGGTGTATCTAAAATATTGACATGATAACCTTGATAAGAAAAGTTCATCACACTTGATGTGACAGAGATCCCACGTTGTTTCTCAATTTCCATCCAATCAGAGGTGGCAAATTTACCTGACTTCTTGCCTTTAACTGTCCCCGCCGATCGAATTTGTTGACCGAATAGTAATAATTTTTCTGTCATTGTTGTTTTACCCGCATCTGGGTGCGAAATAATCGCAAATGTTTTTCGTTTATTTATTTCATCTTTTAACTTCATTAGCTAACCCTCTAACCGTTTTATTTTGTCGTTATTGAAAATAGCATACTTCTATTTAGCTTGTCAATTTCTAGCTAGTTCTAATTTACCAAGCTTTTAAAGGTTAAATTTGCTATAATATAGAGATAGAATTTATTCAAGGAGAAGATTATGGCACAATTTTATTTAGACCCTAACGACATTCTCAAAATAACCGGCCAACGTTTTTACCGGCGGGGNGTTGATTTATATAAAAGAGGACGTGTCACTAAATTAACATATAATCAAGTGATTAATTCATGGCGAGCAATTGTTAAAGGTGGCAGTCATTATCAAGTGAGTATCTTTTTCTTTGAAGATGATGATTTAGAAGCTAAATGTGACTGTTCAGCATACCAAGCGCACTACACATGTAAACATATTGCTGCGGTACTATTAGCAATTTCAAATCATAACTCAGCAATTTCATTTGTTCCCGAGCAAAAATCAGTGGAATTAACCGATCCATTTCCATTGAGAATGATTGATTTATTTGAGACAAACGAAACACGTTTAATCACGAAAGACACCGAATTAATCGTTCATTATCAACTTGAGGAAAAGCGTCATCGTTTTCTTAAAGAGGCGTATTACGAGCTCGAGTTAAAGATTGGGGAGAACCAACCGTTTATTGTTAAGGATTTACCCGCATTCATGAAGGCGATTCAATTAAATGAAGTCCATAAAATTACAGAAACATTTTCATATCGGCCGAAAGAGCATTTCTTTGATACGATTGACTTAGCATTATTCGATTTGATCAATCAAGCGATTATTCATGAACAGCTTTATTCGCCTGATTTCCCAACAGTTGACAAGCGTACAGTCAGTTTACCACCATTTTTAATCAAACCATTTTTCGAAAAACTAGCGTTACGTTCGTTCGAATTAAACAAAGAGGATCAGTCTGTTTTGACTGAACTTGAGTTGCATGAAGACTTACCTAAAATTAACTTTCCGATCACGATAAATGAGGACCAAAGCTTTACAATTAATTTTCAATCGTTATTCGATTATCAATTTTCTAGTTATTATCAATTGTTACACAAGGGAAAGTCGGTTTATTTCTTAACTGCTGAACAACAAAAGATGCTTGAACAAATTCACACAATCTTGCCTTACCGACAAAAGAATCGTTATCAAATTAGCAAAAGCAAAATGACTCATTTTATTGGTTATGTGTTACCTCAGCTTAAATCAATTGGTGAGGTTACCTTTAGCAAAGAGGCAAAAGAGCAAGTTCAACAGGTACCACTTGAAAGTAAACTTTATCTCGATCTTCAAAAAGATGCTTTAAGTGTATCGGTTGTTTTTCAATACGGCAAAGATAAATTTCTCCCAAATCAATCAACTACAGCGCAAACTAAAGTCATAGTTAGGGATTTTCAAGCTGAACATAGGCTACTTACCCAATTACAAAAAAGTGGTTTTCGCCTATTAAATAAGAGCTATTGGCTATTTAATGAAGAAAAAATATATCAATTTATTTATCAGCAGTTACCTGAGTTGATGGATCAAGTAACGGTTTATATGACTGACCAAGTTCAAGCACTTAAAGCCGACCAAGACTATCATTTAGATACAAATATTGAAGTCAATCCATCCTCTGGAATGCTCGATATTCACTTTAATATTGATGGCATCACAAAGCAGGATGTCCAGGAAGTACTCTATGCATTAATTGAAAAGAAAACCTATTACCGATTACAAAATGGGGCTCTGATTAAGTTAACAGATGATTCCTTTCAAGCTTTTCAGACATTAGCTGATGAATTATATTTTAAGAAAAAACAATTCAAAGACTCGAGCTTGCAATTATCACCTGCTAAAGGTTTACAGCTTGATCATGCTTTAGAAAATACGCCGATCAATTACTCAGAGACATTTAGTCGATTATTAACGACACTAAAAGAACCAGGTCAGTTCGATGATCAGGTGCCAGACAGTTTGAATGCCCAACTAAGAGATTATCAAGTCACCGGATTTAAGTGGTTTAAATCACTTGCTCGCTATCAACTTGGTGGCATCTTAGCTGATGAAATGGGGCTTGGTAAAACAATTCAGGCAATTAGCTTTATTTTAAGTGAAAAGGAAATCGATAATTCCAAACCCGCGATCGTAATTGCACCTGCTTCACTCATTTACAATTGGAAGAAGGAGTTTGAGAAATTTGCGCCGACTTTAAATATCAAAGTTGTTGCAGGTACACGTGAAGAACGGCGCACAATTTTTACAAGCAATCAACAGCCTGATGTTTGGATCACATCATATCCATTGATTCGTCAGGATATTAAAGTCTACCGCGAGTTTCAGTTCGATGTGATGATTTTAGATGAAGCACAAGCGATTAAAAACCACCTGACTCAAACAGCGAAAGCGACTCGATTAATTAACGCGAAACAACGATTTGCCTTAAGTGGGACACCGATTGAAAATCGCCTTGATGAATTATGGTCGATCTTTCAAACGATCTCACCAGGTTTTCTCGGTTCAAAACAAGAATTTATTCAATATCCGAATGACTATATTCGTAAAATTACGAAACCGTTTATTTTGCGTCGTTTGAAAACAGATGTNTTACCTGATTTACCAGAAAAAATTGAATTTGAGCANTATAGTGAGTTAACAAAAGAGCAAAAAGAAGTTTATCTTGCTTATCTGGAACGAATTGAACGCCAACTTGATACAGCTGTTGAAGCTGATCAGTTCAACCAAGAAAAAATTGAAATTCTTGCTGGACTTACCCGCTTACGTCAAATTTGTTGTCACCCTAGTCTATTCTTAGAAAATTATCAAGGTGAGTCAGGCAAGCTTGAATTACTATTGACGATTATCGAACAGTTGCGCGTCGAAAATCGCCGGATCTTAATTTTTTCACAGTTTTCTAGTATGTTGAAGATCATCGAGAAAGAACTAAACAAATTGAATTATCAATCCTTCTATTTAGATGGTCAAACACCAGTTAAAAATCGCGTTGAAATGGCTGAAGCTTTTAACAATGGTGAACGGGAAATTTTTATTATCTCATTAAAGGCTGGAGGAACCGGTTTAAACTTAACTGGTGCTGATACCGTGATCTTGTTCGATCTTTGGTGGAATCCTGCAGTCGAAGCACAAGCAGCCGGTCGAGCACACCGAATTGGACAGACAAAAGAAGTTGAAGTGATTCGTTTGATTACAGAAGGAACAATTGAAGAAAAAATCTTTCAACTCCAAGAGAAGAAACGTAAGTTAGTTGATGAAATTATTCAACCAGGCGAAACGCTACTTTCTTCATTAAATGAAACGGAATTAAGAGAATTACTAACTTTTGAGCATTGAAAGAAAGAGTGATTATTTCCTGGGGAATAATCACTCTTTTTATGTCGAATTTTTAAACTGATTGCTTCATTCGGTCTTGATGATTCTCGACGAAAATAACACCTAGTTCGTGATGTTCACCTTGATAAAACGCACGCTGGGCAAATCTTAATTCACCACGTTCGTCGACAATATCCAACTTACAAAAAGCGCGATTGATTTGTAATGCTTGGTAAAACTCTGTAGGTGTTGCAACATCTTGTCCGTTGACCTTTTTAATTGTGTCTCCAGGGATCAGCCCAAGTTCAATCGCTGGCGTCCCAGGTAAAATTGCTAAAACCTTTAATCCATTAGGTAATGGACTAAATAATGGGAGTTGTTGTTGATCCTTGGTCTTCAAAAGGTAAGATATAAATTCTCGCCCGACAATGGCAACGAGTACAGTTACGAGCGTTAGAATTTTAACGTAATAACTCATTAGTGACAAGGCGACAATTAAAAAACCGAGTAATAATGGATATTCACTATAACGTTTAGCTACTTTCGTCGGTAATCCACCAGCAATCGGAAAATCAAAGCCGATTAAAAAAGGAAAAATAATTAGACCAAACGGAAGCCCATTCCATTCGATAACTGGCCACCAATTAGATATAAACGATAATGAACCAACCGGCCAAATAAATAATAACGGAATCAGCGCTATTTTTTTGTAACGATGTTGTCCAACAATCTTTCCACGTGAACTATTAATTAACTCTGGGAATGTTTGATCGCGACTAACTGAGCTAATCATTAATGATTCAATGATTAACAATATTCCCATTAAAGTTGTGAAAATCACCCAATCCATTTGAGTGATTTCATTTTGAAAAAGTGATGGTAAATATGATTGATAATACGGTAAAAATAATATCATGATTGCAGTAAAACCAAAAACATATGCACTTGAAAGCAAAGTAAATCGTTTCGTTAAGGTAAATAAAATTGTCATACAAACAATTCCAGCTAACATCAACGGATGGATGCCAACACCTAAAACCGTCATTCCTATTGAAAGAAGCAATCCGAACACTAGTGATTTCAGCCGCTGACCATACCATTCGTCATAAAGCGGATAAATTTTTCGACCGAATTGTTTTCGTTCACGTTTGATCCGGGAAAGTGATGCAAAGAATGTAATTAAAATAAACCAATATAATAATGGATTGAATAGTAAACGTATAAATGCTTTACCGATTTCAAGTAACCAATTCTCCATCTTGACAACCCCCACTTGAACAGATTGATAATAATGTTTATCTTAACTCGACAGGTTTCGAATTTTTCGAACAAATTCTTCACATATTTTAACTATACCATAAACACAATTACTTAGGTTTGACTTTTGTGAATTTTGTTTAATTAAAGCGCATAACTATGTAATAAATAAACCGCTCTAATGAGCGGTTTATTGATAGAGTGCTTCAATTGCTTTATCTTTTTGTAAATCATCTTGATCGTTTCTAATTTTTTCAATTACATCTGCCACAATTCGACTGGCTGTCTCTTGATCAAGCTCACCATTCACAGTCAGCTCTCGATCTGTTTGATAATCTCGGATCGCTTGTTCAGTCTGTTCACTGAAATAACCATCTTCACGATCGACTGGATAGCCCAAAGCATCTAGCATGACTTGAGCATAACCAATATTAATGTTCGTATCATCATAACTGAACACTTCTTCTACTTGAATCGGTGCAGTGTAATAATATTCAGGTTGGTCAACCTCAATCGTTGGAGCGACACCAACTTCGTGAATCGAGATTCCTTCAGGTGATAACCATTTTAAAATCGTTAATTTTAGTGTACTACCATCACCTAATGGGATCGTCTGTTGAACAGTTCCTTTACCAAAACTATTACGCCCAACAAGCTCAGCATCAATCGTCTCATTCAATGCGATTGCAAGTATTTCAGATGCTGAAGCACTTCCTTCATCGATGAGCACACTTACTGGGTAATCTTTCGGTTCTTCTAGTTCTGAAAAGAAACGTGTTTTATTATCTTCATTATCTGCAATTTGCATATAAGGTTGATCACTTGTAACAAATTGCTTTAAAATCTCTTCTGTTACATCAAGTAAACCACCAGGATTGCCACGTACATCAATCACTAAGCCATCCATTCCTTGATCTTCTAATGAGGCTAATTCTTCAATAAAGCGATTTGCCGTCTGTTCAGCAAATGACGTAATTTGAATCACACCTGCTTTATGACCACCTGTTTCAACCATTTCCGCATAAACCGTTTCAAGCGGAATGGTATCACGAACTAAGGTAAACTCAATCAGATCTGGGACGCCTGGTCGTTGGATTTCAATCGTCACTTCCGAACCTTTTTCGCCCCGAATTTTAGCTACTGCTTCATATAAGTCTAAACCTTCAACAGGTTCTCCATCAACAGTTAAAACTTGATCATTCGGTCTGAGTCCTGCTTTTTCAGCTGGTGAATCTTTGATTGGTGCAACGATTGTTACCCGATCATCGATCATGCTTACTTCCGCGCCAATTCCTTCAAACGATGATTCAAGCTGTTCATTGAATTGTTCCATCGTTTCTTGATCCATATACTCACTATAAGGATCATTTAAAGTCGTAAGCATTCCACGTACTGCACCCTCGACCAAATCTTCATCCTCTACTGTTTCAAAATAATTTGATTGGATAATCGAATAAGCTTGAACAACCTTCGGCAATGAAATCGCATCAGTTAAATCATTGAGCATTGCTTCATATTCATCTTCTGACATAAAGTCAGTTGGTTGGTCATGTTGTTGTCCGTCCTCTAGGCTTGCCGTTAGCTCGACTACAAAGTACGTTCCCGCACCACCAATAATAACAGCTAATCCTAGTAGTAGAGCAAAAATACTTTTCTTTACGTGCACATTATTCACCTCAAATTAGCAAAACCTCAAAATATCATTTTATCAGGTTTTGCTACCCTGTAATTTTACAATTATCACTCTAATCAATCGCTTATTTATATAGTGTAACACAAACTAAAGATTCAATCAGTAAAATTAATTTTCTAACTCGGATTGTTTTTCTTTTAAAGGTTTAGAAAAGCATCGCAGCAATTTGTGCGATGCTTTGTCTGATATTATCACAAATAATATTAAGGGAGATGTGTTCTAGGATTAACCCGACCTTCACCATATTTGCCTTCAAATACCTCAAAATGAAGATGAACTCCTGTTGAGCTACCTGTAGTCCCCATTACTCCGATTTGTTCTCCTTGATTCACCGTTTGGCCTGCAGTAACATTAACCGAAGAAAGATGAGCATATAGAGTTGTCATATTAATTTCTTCATGACGGATAACAATATAACGCCCAAATCCAGTTGTACCAGAATCATATGTTCCAATAACTAAGCCATCAGCAGCTGCACGAATTTCTAATCCGGCGTTGCCACCAATATCTATACCACCATGTAACTTATCTACTTTATAAATTGGGTGATGCCTCATACCATACTCTGAAGTAACTGTCCCACCGTTTGGCCATATAAGCGATCCATTGGACCCACTATTTTGTTGTTCTTCATTAGCCAACTGAGCTATTTTCTTATCTTTTAATTCATTAAGCAACTTTTCTTGATCTGCTATCACTTGGCGTTGCTCTTCCAGTGATAACTTAGCTTCTTCTAAATGGTAGTGTTCTTCTTCTAATTCATTCGCAGTAGCAACTTGTGTGTCACGTTGTTGATTTAATTGTGCTTTTAAGTTTGACAGCTCATTTTGTTGTGCTAAAAGTGTTGCACGCTTGCTTTCGACTTCAACTTTCTCAGCATCTAATTTTTCTTTATCAGCAACAAGTTGATCTTTCTTCTCTTCAACTTCTACTTCAGTATCTTCAAGGTCCGACTTATCACGCTCTTGGGCACTCATAATCGTCCGATCAGATTCATAAATTTTTGATACTGCAGTTGCTCGGTTAATAAAATCACCAAAACTTTGTGAACCAAACAATACTTGTAAATAGTTGATACTTCCACCACTATGTTGCATTGAGCGGAGGCGATTTTTTATTAAAACGTCACGTTCTTCTATCCGTTCAATTAATTCCTCAATTTGATCAGCCAATTCTTCTAACTCTTCCTCTGTTGCTTCAATCTGACCTTCTGTTTCTGCGATTGAATTTTCTAATGCTTGAATTTCACCATTAGTCACATTAATCTCTTCCTGTTTTGAAGCGATATTCGATTCAGTAGCAAAGATTTCACCGTCAAGTTGATTAATTTTTTCTTGAACAATTGATTGTTGTCGCTCATTCTCTTTTATTTTCGATTTTGCATCACTTTCTTCTGAATTAATTGTTGAACGTTCGTCCTTCAAAGCTTGCAATTCTTTTTCAAGTTCAGCAATACTTTTTGCTGAAACAGGATTTAAGCCAGGACTAACGATACCGATCATGAAAATGACTAAAAGTATGTAGGTTATAAAACGTTTCATCATTAGGTTCCTCCATTTCAGCTTAGATTGAATAAGCTCAATTAATATTTGATAGAGTAAGTCTCCTAGATAAGAAGACTTACACTTTTAGAAACTTACGAACACTCATAATACTTCCCCATATACCAATGACTGCTCCTATTAAAATAACAATCCCTGATAGTTGCCAGACAAATGGATTAAATGGAAGAATCGTAATAAACTCAAATTGATTGATCATTGCTGAATTCTGATCTAAGAAGTAATAACCTGTGAAAAGTAATGCGATTGGAATAATACTCCCTAATATACCTAGCAATAACCCTTCAATAAAAAACGGCCATCTAATAAACCAATTTGTTGCTCCAACTAATTTCATAATTTCAATTTCACTGCGTCGGGCAATGATCGTTATTTTGATCGTATTTGAGATTAAGAAAATTGCCGTAAATAAAAGCGCAACGATTAATATTAAACCAATGTTTCTAGCATAATTATTAAAAGTAAATATATTTTCAACGACATCTTGTCCATAATTAACTTTCTCCACACGATTCAATGATTCGATTTCCTCAGCAAGCGTGATCGTATCTTTTGGTTCTACTGCTTTAACAATATATGCATGGTTAAGTGGGTTTTCATCATCACCATAGAGTGAAAAAACATTACCCTCATCTCCTAAACTATCAATCAAGCCTTTTAATTCTTGATCTCGGGATGAAAAATCAACACTTTCTACATTGTCCAATGATTTGATCGATTCTCCAAGCTCTTCAACTTCATCATCTGTCGCTGTGACATCAATTAACACTTTGATTAAAACATCTTCTTCAATATTTTGAGCGACATGGTTCAAATTCATCATCAAAGCTAAAAAGACCGAAACTAATAACAGTGTTGTCGTGACTGCACCAACTGATGCTAATGTCATCCAACTATTACGCCAACTACTCTTTAAACCCTCTTTAACGTGGCGCTTTAATGTTCTAACTTTCATAACCATAATCACCCCTATACTCATCACGAACAATTAAGCCGTCTTCCATCGCGATAACTCGACGTTTGACCGTGTTAACAATTTCCTTACTATGGGTTGCCATGATTATGGTCGTACCCGATGCATTAATTTCTTCCAATAACTTCATAATTTCCCATGACGTATCTGGATCAAGATTACCTGTTGGCTCATCTGCGATCAGAATTTTAGGGTAATTAGCAATTGCACGTGCAATCGCAACTCGTTGTTGTTCCCCACCTGACAATTCATCAGGAATAAAGCGTGCTTTATTTTTTAAGCCAACTTGGTCGAGTACTTCCATCACACGTTTGCGAATTTGACGTGGCGATTGTTCAATAACTTCTAAGGCAAAAGCGACATTTTCATAGATTGTCATTTTAGGTAATAGTTTAAA
>JGI24708J26588_10004256_pt1 | contig 9986 bp, 8 predicted proteins | sample BioPla1DNA2_FD_26588 | JGI IMG/M metagenome (IMG submission 26588) | reverse complement strand
TGTCATCCTGAGCGAAGCGAAGGATCTCAAATGGCCTAAAAACGAGATTCTTCGCTACACTCAGAAATTTGCACGTGTTACCCACACCACGATAAACGAAATCATTATTGTAAAATATAGATCCTTCGCGGGTCAAGCTAATCCTGTTCGTCTCAGGATGACAAAAATGTGGGGCTTTCATAGCAATGACAAAAAGCAGGAAAAATGCTTTTTCACACAGTCTGATGGTTCTCCCATGGTTTTATTAATTCTTATATGCCTCTATAAAATAGGTCTTTCCGTTTTGTATTGTTATTTTCCAGGAAGGTGAGGCCGTTCCGGAATCAATTTTTTTCCAATCTGATTTTATATAACTTGTAGGACTAAAGTAATAGCCTACCTCAATTTCTTTTATAAATACAGGTTTTTCATTTTCCTGTAGGATTGTATTCATAGCCCTCAGGAGTGCCTCTGTTGCGGAAATAACCTTTTTTCTTTGATGTTGGGTTTTTTCATATTCTAGCAACATAGCCTCCGCGGCGACTACCCCTCTATGGTTTACATATACATAAATATAACTTTCTCCTAAAAATTTGCCTTTATATATCTGGTTATAAATTAATTTATATACAGGTTTACTATCAATGTGTTCCTCTATCCCATAATAAATTTGGTCCAGTTCAACATCGTCCTTCATCAATTTATGTTGTTTTAAAAAATCATTGCCTGTTTTTACAACAGTTTTCTCATTTAAAATATAGCCCTGGCCTTCATTACCCATAGTTTTATTTTCATATATTAATTTTTTATTGCCCTCTATAATCAGCTTTCCGCCATCTGTTTCAAATATTTCCCTCTTCAAGCTGTCAAAATCGGGAGTCTCTATTTTTGTTTTATAATCCTTGCCCAAAAACATTTTGGCCATTTTTTCGGAATCAAAATTTTTGTATCTTACCATCAACATTGGTAATGAAATTGTTTCTTTTGGAATGTGAATATCCAGGTTTATACCGTTGTCGTTTAAATATTGTTCTACCTCTCCCTGATACCCACTGTTTATAATTTGAGCTTCGTGTTGTTTAGATGTTTCATTTCGTATATTATAAATTAAAAAAATGTTCGTAAGGATAAAAGCGGCGATCAGTAAACTTTTTGCCTTAGACCAATCCATAGCTTTCCACCATCCGTTAATTCGGCATAAATCTGCCAATAAGCTCCCCGGTGTAGCCGTCAAAATAATAGATGTAATCTTTAATCTTCATTCTCCAACCGGGTCTTAAAAGTTGAATCCTCTGCCTTTCCACCGTATCAAAATATACCAACCTTACTTCTTCTATATCCTTGAGTATCTGCAAAATTTTTTCTTCATCGCGTTTTTCTTTTTTAGGTTGGTTTTTACTATCGGAATATAGTGACCTAAGGTGCCCGATGTTTTTTTCGATTATGCCGGGAAAGTATAAAATTTTCTGTTCCAAATCCACCCCTTGCATGTTCATGGCCCTGCGGACTAAGTTATGGCATGTTTTTACCTTATTGCCATAGACCTCTATTTTCAGGGGGCTTTCTATTTTACTTCTGTCGAATTCTACAGGGAGTCCTCCTATACGGTACCCAAATGAGAATCTATACCCTTTATTTTGGCCATCTGTGATAGACTGAACCTGTTTTAAATATGTACCTTCAGGGAACCCACCATTTTCGCAAACAAAACCCACGGCCGCATCTAGTGAAACCAGGACATTTGTGCCTGACTTACTACCAATCTCTTCTTTATATTCTAAAATACCTTCCTTGTTTATACGAACACTTTTTTCCCCATAGCCATAAATATAGACTACGGCACCGCTGGTTTCCTTGATTGTCTTTACAAAGTCGAAACCTTCACCGAAAAAACTCTTTACATATTCCCTGAGCATTGTTTCGTCTTTGATATCAATTTCACTTTCCACAAAAATTTGCTTGGCGGTTAGAGCGTAGTTGATGGGTATAATGGTGTAGTTTTCATCTATGTCGTCAAAAAGAGAAGATACAGGATGGTATTTGGTAAACTCTTTGCCTTCCAGTTCATCTATAAATCCAACCAGAGAAGTGTTTTTGTCGTAGCTATGAAGCCTAACTTCATATATATCGTCTTCTTTGTCCCCAACAATGTATACAGTTCCTTGATTAAAGACAGGTATTAATATTTTCCTTGTTTCCTTTATATTTTTAGTAATTTTGTTATCCGAAGAATCAAAAATAGAAGAGATCAAAGCGGTAGGCATATTATCCCCAAATTCCAACTCAATGGATTTCAAGATACCGGCCTGAACATAGACATCGTGTTCCACCGGGACTATTTCCGGATCCCCTAGAAAATAATCCTTTAGTATGACCTTACTCCGATCCCATACAGAATCTATATCGGAGGATAGTATTGTGTAATAGTTTTTTTTTCTATCCCCCACCCCGAAACTTACAATAATTGTTTTTGGGGAAATAACATTTTTACGTTCCTCTATAACCGTCATATGGCTGTCTTTGTTTGCCCCGGCCCCTATTTTTAATGTATTAACAGGAGAAGGAAACCATAGCTGTTGGGTTAATATAACACTCATAATCACCAAAATTGAAAGAATTAAGGTTTTTAACCTTTCCCTGTTCATATTTTATCACTCCAAGCCCTGTTATTTTTTCCATCTGCTCAGAGTAGGCCTGTTGACTATGTCTTGAAACAGTTGTTTGATCTCTTGTGCATCCATTACATTTATAATTCTTTCCATGCTATCCTCTGATCCGTTTTTATACTTTACCATAAATTGAATCTTGTTTAATCCGGATTTTAGATCTATTGATGCCCATCCCCTTTGCAGTGCACCAACAGTTATATCGATAGGATCATGGAGTAATATGTATTTTTCTTTATCTTTTTCTATACTGGTGTTATGGTAAATTTCTATATATATATTGGTATCTCTGGGAGCTTTGAAGGACAAAAGCATATTTTTATCTGTAGTAGTAATATTCCTTTTTGGTTCCAATAATTCAAAAAAATATTCCCCTGTTTTTCTGGGCCTCCTAAATTCGCCTGAGGGCTTGTTTACGGTATTATTTGCAAAACATACCACGCCGGACATGCCCAACATAAGAATTATAAGTACCCCGGCAACCAATTTTTTCACCATATCAACCCCTTCCATAAAATAGCTAAATAAAATAGCTAAATAGATTCATATTTTATTATATGTCTTTTATGTTACAGTTATATTACAGGTAAATTAAAATTGAATTACACATCATTCTTTATGAAAATAGGCAAATGGATAACTGTCCTTGTACCTTTGTCCTCTTCACTGAATATTTCGATAGTGCCTTCATGAGCCTCTATTATCTCTTTAGCAATTGAAAGTCCCAGGCCCGTACCACCCAATTCACGAGCTCTTGCTTTGTCTACCCTGTAAAACCTCTCAAAAATTCTTGCCAGGTCTTCTTTGGGAATTCCAATACCGTTATCTTCTATTTCAAGTACAGATGTATCCCCCTGTATTCCGATATTTATATTGATATGTCCGCCTTTGGGTGTGTACTTGATACTGTTGCTGAGCAAATTTAAAACAACCTGGCCTATACGGTCCTTATCTGCATAAATTATGGCAGTGTTTTCTTTTGAACCCTCCTGTCCAAAATATATTTTTTGCTCCTTGTTTTTTATGGAAACATCCAACTTCTGTATGGTATCTTCGACAATTTCCTTTAAATCAACAGCTTTTTTATTCCATTTGGATTGCCGGAGGTCCAAGTCGGACAGTTGCAACAAATCCCTCACCAATCTGGCCATTCTCTCTGTTTCACTTCCTACTACTTGCAAGAAATTTATAGACAATTTTTTATCATCTATAGCCCCGTCAAGCAATGTTTCCGTATAGCTCTTAATTGTTGTCAAAGGGGTTTTTAACTCATGAGAGACATTGGCTACAAATTCTTTTCTCATGTTTTCCAATTTTTGATGTTTTGTGACATCTTGGAGCAGTATAATAATACCCTCGATATCTCCTCTCTGATCCATAAAGGGTGCATAGCTGGCCTGAAGTATGGGTCCGTTATTTATGCTGATTATTTTGCTGCCCGTCCAATTCCCTTCCTTTTCCAAAAAGTTTTCTATTTTAAACTGACCGTTATAGGAGGTGAACAGTTGGTTGAAATCTTTTGTTGCACAAATTTCTTCGTTTATTCCAAGCATTTCTATGGCTCTGGAATTAATATGTATAATCTGTCCTTCCTTTGTAGATGCAATAAGCCCGTCTGCCATATATTCAATTATTGTGTCCATTTTTTTCTTTTCACTGCCCATTTCCTGTAGAACCGTTTTTAATTTGGCGGTCAGATAATTGAACATACCTGCCAGTTGCCCAATCTCATCATCAGACCTTATTTCGACAACCTGTTCAAAATCACCCTGTGCCATCCTTTCTGCCTTGACTGTTACATCATTAATGGGACCCGTGACACTTTTAGCTATAAAATAGCCCAGTATAATGGTTATAAAAAGGGCTAGGAACGTGGCTTTGAGTATAATTGTTTGTGATTCTTGTAATGTTTTATATATATCTTTTAAATTGCTTTTTAGATAAACAGCCCCCGAAACACGGCCATCACTATCGCGGACAGGGAAAACCATATGTTTAGAACTGCTGAGCTTGTTATCCTGCTGAATAATGTCTTTTTCTTTTACCTCCCCGTTAAAGGCAGCCAAAATCAGATCTGATTCTAAAAAGTGAGAGGCATTTGCTTCACCGTCTTCGCCCATATAAGATTCGTTAGTACTGAAAACAATTGTAAAATTTGTATCATTTTTAATTACCGTAATTCCTGTTCCCATCTGTTCATAGTTTCTGATATTATTTCCAACTTCACTCGGACTATTTTGCCAATCGATAGCTTCTAGAGATGTAATTACCGTATTAGCCAGATTCGACAGATTGTTACTGACAACCCCCAGATGGTATCTCTCGAACTGTTGCATTAAAAATACCCCGATAATGATCATCGCTATAAACACCAGCAGGAAATATATGGTAATAAATTTCCATCTAATGCTTTTGAACATTATTAGACCCCCCTGAAGTAGTACCCTACCCCTCGTTTGGTCATAATATATTCAGGGGTTCCCGAGTTGTCTTCCACCTTCTCCCTCAGCCTCCTCACAGTTACATCGACTGTCCGTATGTCCCCGTAATATTCATAACCCCATACTTGCTCCAAAAGTTGTTCCCTGGTGAATACCTGCCCTGCCTGGGCAGCCAGGAATTTAAATAATTCGAATTCCCTGAAGGTCAGATCTATAACATTGCCACTTTTTTTCACTTCATATTTTGCAAAATCTATGGTTATATCATCTATAGAGAGTGTGCCCTTTATTTTATTATCTGCGCCGGCTTCAACTCTTCTTAAATTTGCTTTTACCCTTGCAAGTAATTCCCGTATTCCAAAAGGTTTTGTAATATAGTCATCAGCACCCATTTCAAAACCCAACACCTTGTCAACCTCTTCTTCCTTGGCCGTCAACATTAAAATCGGAACCATTGAGGTTTCTCTGATTTCCCTGCATACCTGAAACCCGTCTAATTTTGGAAGCATCACATCTAATAAAATCAAGTCCGGATTGAGAGTAATTGCTCTATGTAAGCCCTCCTCACCATCATAGGCTATAGAGGTTTTATATCCTTCTTTTTCCAGGTTAAATTTAATTATTTCCGCTATAGGTTTTTCATCTTCAATTATCAAAATACATTTTGTCATGATGAAATATCACCCCATTAAATTAATTAATTTACATTTTGTTAAATAATTCTACCTTTATTCACCTTTCCCTTCATATTTCGCAACAGAATGGAATATTTGAGAAGGTCCTGTCAAACCTTCTCAAATAGATATATGAACTCATTCATGTTGTGCCCCTTACCCAAAAGGGTTATTGTATTTATCAACTTATCTAACCCATAGCTGTCCACCATGTTCCTAACCAGTCTGAACGATTGTGTATAAGCCCTGTATTGGTCAGGACCATAAAGATTATTATTCAGTTCCTTTATTGTATAGGTGTCTGTGTCTGTAAATGGAATTCCTTTCCCCCATTCGTAACCATCAACCAAATACTCAAAATATAGACTCACACCCTCAGTAAACCACATGGGAAAATTTCCGTTCCCGACATGGTCTGTAAAAAGGTGAGTCAATTCATGAAGCATGGGACCTTTGTTGCAAAACACATATTCTAATCCCTCGGATTTTTCTACCCAAAGCTCAGGATTTAAAATGTGAATACTATCCCCATAATAAACACCTATGGGCGGGTCCCCTCTCCTCAGCATGGTTGTTTTCATCATTAAATTTGTGTTGTTATATATAACAACCAATATTTTGTCTTCAAATTCATATTGAAAAATATCCGCTATTTCCCTGTATTTACTTTTGGCTGTGTCTTTTATCAATTCCAAAATTTTGTCGTCTATATCCTCATACCTGAAAACAAAAGTATCTGTTTCTGTTTCTGTAAACTTACGTGTTTTGTATAGGACTATTTTATTTTCTATATTTCTTATTAGGGGTCTCAACCCTTTTGTCATCCTATAGCCACCCATACCATGAAACGATACAAGCCATATAAAGAGAAGAAGTACGGGCATAATTTTAAAAATATATATCCTGTATGTTTTCTGTATTGTCACAATGTCCCCCTTCTAGAAATCAGAAGCCGGAAATCGGGGTACCGATAGTAACATATAGTTAAGACCGTTTCCGGCACACCGGCACATTGATTCCCAGCTCCTGATATAAAACCACATCTTGCCCCCCAACTTCTAATTCCTGATTTCTATTATAGCATATATTCCAAAAATCTACCATTAATGATGGTTTGGGAATATGTGTTAAATGGGAGGTGGGAGATGAGAAGTGAGAGGTGGGGATTGGGAAGCGAGAGATGGGAAATGAGAGGTGGGAAGTGAGAGGCGGGAAGTAAGAGATGGGAAATGAGAAATGGGAGGTGAGAGGTGAGAAATGGGAAATAATTGAACCTATTTTAGCTGTTTTTATCACCTTCTTTATCCCCCTGCATAATTTATAAGTATAGGATAAAAAGGGGGATGAAATTATGCTTGAATATAAAGGCATTGTAGAAGATTCAGTTATAGAACATCTTTCCGGCACCGAGGAAGGAGAAATTCCGGTTATTATTTGCGGGAAAGATTGTATATGTGATGATTTGGAAAAACATGTGTTGGAAATGGGAGGAAGAATAAAATACACGCTACCAATAATAAATGCAGTTGCAGCCTACATACCTTCTGTCGGTGTTAAAAATATGGCGACAAAGGACATAACTGAAAAAATTTATCTGGATGATCATGTATACAAATTGATGGATATAGCCCCTATTACAATAGGTTCCGATTTTGCCAACGAATACGGTTTGACAGGTAAAAACGTTTCAGTTGCCGTTTTGGACACAGGTGTTTTCCCTCATGAAGATTTGATAACTCCTTATAACAGAATTGTCGGTTTTAAGGATTTTATCGGACAAAAAGATCAACCCTATGACGATGATGGCCACGGCACACATGTATCAGGCATAGTTGCCGGTAACGGTTTTTCTTCCAGGGGAAGATATATGGGGATAGCACCGGATGCTAATATTGTAAGCGTAAAGGTTTTAAAGGACGACGGTAGCGGGAAGATTTCGGATGTGATTGCAGGTATTCAATGGGCTATTAATAACAGAGAAGGATATAATATTAAGGTTATCACCTTATCCCTGGGAACAAAGCCGAAAAGCAATTATAAGGATGACCCCCTTTGCCAAGCTGTGGATGCCGCTTCCACATTTGGTATTACGGTAACAGTAGCCGCCGGGAATAGCGGTCCTGATCCTTCTACAATAACGTCCCCTGCAATAAGCCCCAACGTAATTACAGTAGGTGCATGTAATGATCGAGAGGCCTCACATTCCAAAAGCGCAACCATTGCAGATTTCTCAAGTGTAGGTCCTACACAGGACGGGTTTGAAAAACCGGATGTTCTGGCACCCGGGGTTGGAATTAATTCCTTGGCAAACAAATCTCTCGGATATAAGGAATTGTCGGGTACTTCTATGGCGACTCCTGTTGTGGCGGGATGTGCCGCTTTATTATACGAAAAATATCCTGATATGACACCTTCACAAATAAAAGAAATTATTGTCTCTAACGCTGTTGATCTTGGTTTAGATTCCAATATACAAGGTTCAGGTCTTTTAAGTATCGAGAAGATTATTAATTCGATTAAAGAAAGGCCACCCGAAGATAGGCCTGATGATCCACATGTCCCCGATGAAGTAACGGAACCGTTTCTATCTCATGATACATTTTTAGTAATGTTGTTGGTTATTGTTATACTGTCTCTATAGCTGAAAACCAAAAAGGTGCAATTCTTGTTAATAAGAATTGCACCTGGTTTTGTCTATATCGCATAGGTCTAATATTTAACAAAATTTCTCGGATTAATCGGGGTTCCGTTTTTCCTCACCTCGAAATGCAAATGCACACCTGTGCTTCTACCCGTACTGCCCATTTCCGCGATTTTCTGCTTTTTATAAACACGTTGGCCTTGTTTCACCAAATTTCTGTTATTATGGGCGTAATAGGTCTGGTATCCATTTTCATGGTCTATAATTACCAGATTGCCGTAGGTGCCCTTCCTACCTGAGAAAGATACCTTACCTGCATCTGCCGCAAAAATAGGAGTGCCCCTCGGGGATGCTATGTCTATTCCTGTATGCTGTTTTCCCCATCTCATACCGAAGGATGAGGTTAAGCGCCCCCTTGTCGGATTTGTAAAAAATCCTGTGGCCATTGTAGCAGGTCTCGGTTTGATTCCTTCCGCTATAACCCTGGTTTTAGGTTCCGAAAGAATCCTTTCATCCACAATTTCCATACCGATTTCCGTGCCATTTTTCTTGACTATGTACCCCTTTACTTCACGTTCCCCTTCTCTACCTTGAACTATTATTTTCTTATCCCCTTTATAAAGGGTATTTGTCTTTTCATATTCAGTTTCAAATGGTATTTCTTCAACAAGCTCTATGTATTTTTTTGTCCTTACGGAAACCAAGGGTTCCGGCACCATCAAGCTGATTTCCTGACCAATTTGCAGCCTTGTGGGTTCTATGCCCGGGTTGGCTTTCATAATATCATCCATCTTCAAACCGTATTTCAGGGCTATAGACCAGGTGTTTTCTCCTTTTTCTATTTTGTGAATTTTCTTTTCGTCGGTTCCGACTATTATAAACTGCAACGCTTCTTCTTCGTCCATGATATCGCCGAAATCTACAGCTGTTTCCATAACCTCTACTTTTTCGATAAAGCCGACGTAATCATATTCAAATTCCTCTCCATCGGTGAGAAATTTTTTTACACCGTTCAATACCCTATGGGCAGTTTCATTATCTTTGACGGCTACTATCTTTTCCCCATTAATTCCAATGGCTGCGGCCCTCAGTTTAATGTCAAGTTGTGCTTTGATGTTTTTTATCATTTCTTCGTATTGTGTTAACTCATCTTTCCTAGCCCTTGTTTCAACAAAATTGGGTTCTTTACTTAACCCTATTTCCTGTCCATGTAGGGATAGAGCTTCATCCCTCATTTTTTTTAGTACATCTATGAAATCACTTTTCTCCCTAACCACGGCCAGAACTTTATCGTCTACCTCCACGCTATAGGCTGCCACATATGTATTATTCATTTTGTAAAACATGAATGCCACAAGGAGTAGAAATATAACTATCCCATACGCGACTTTTCGGGGCAGCGCCTCAGATTCTTCACCCGTGCTAATCTTCATTCGTAAATCTCCCTTCAAAACGCCTGAGCTGTCAGACCGTGTGAAAAAGCGCTTTTCTCGCTTTTTGTCATTCTGAGTGTAGCGAAGAATCTCGTTTTTAGGCCATTTGAGATCCTTCGCTTCGCTCAGGATGACATTTTTCACACAGTCTG
>JGI24708J26588_10004253_pt1 | contig 9993 bp, 7 predicted proteins | sample BioPla1DNA2_FD_26588 | JGI IMG/M metagenome (IMG submission 26588) | reverse complement strand
GTAATTATTCCCGAAAAAGGAGCCCGGAGATCCAGATTGGCCAGATTATTTTTAACCAATTCCAGATTAAGCCTGGCTTCTTCTATCTCATTACGGGAACCATTAATCAAGGCCCTGTTATAGGCATTCTCTCTCTGCAGGTAGGAAAGCCGGGCTTCTGTCTTGTCCAGTTCGATAAGCAGCTGGCCCTCTTCTACATAGTCCCCTTTCTTGACATGGATTTTCTCTACCTTTACACTACCGGTCCTGGCCGGAAAATTCAGGTTTTCTGCATGGACTGGCTCTATAAAACCTTCTGCAGAGATGGTCTCCCGCACTGTCCCCTTCTCTACCTTTATGGTCATCCCCGGCCTCAGTACAGCCAGATCCGGTTCTTTAACTACTAATCTGCTCCTCACAAATAACAGGGCCAGAGCAAGGACAAGTATTACTACTATAGGTTTCCAGTATTTTTTTATCATCTCTCTATCCCCCCTAATAATTCAGAGAGTAAGTCCTGATCGAGGAAATTAAGGAAATCCAGGCTGTTCAGGAACAATTCATCCTCCAGGGATTTTAAAGCTATTCTGGCCTCTACCGCTCCGGTCCATTTATCCTGATAAGCCAGATAATCTATTACACCCATTTCCAGCTGTTTTTCTGCCAGCTTCAGCTCGTTCTCACTCCTGGCCAGGCTTAATTCAGCCCTTCTCATGGCCATCCTGGATAATTCCAGCCCGTCCAGCTGTCTCTTCAATTCCTGCTTCAATTGCCTGTATATCTCCTCATAGTTTTGCCGGTTATCCCTCAACTCTTTTTCTTTATTCTCTATGGAACGCTTATGGTGTCCGCCATCATACAGGGAATAGGACAGGCTCAGGCCGACACGCAAGTTATCCTGGGCTGAGTCATAACTGCTGTACATACCCACCTCCGGGCCGCCCTCCTTCTCCAGCCATTCCAGTTCCTTCTCCAGTATCTCCCTGTCCAGCAGATTGGCCGCCAGCCTGGCATTATTCTTTTCCACCATCTCCAGCAAGGCCCCTCTATCCATGGTCAGGAATTCCTGTACCTGGTTTTCCACCCTGCCCCAAAGTTGAGCCAGGTATCCATTCTTATCCCTGATAGTTAATTCCTGGTCCGGAGCCAGGCCCAGCTCATTCAGGAAGTTAAAACGGAGGTTATCCAGATTATTTTCTGCCTCCTGCAGGGAATAACAGGCGTTCTCCAGGCCCAGCCTGGCAGCCAGGATATCATTTTCCCCTGCATCACCAATTTCAGCCCTGGCCAGTACCTTTTCCAGGTTGGCCTCTGCCTTCAACAGATTTTCCTGATAAATGGCCAGCCTGCTCTCCAACCGCACCAGATTCAGATAAGCATCCAGCCAGGAGAGCACCGCATTGAGCCGGTTACCGGCAAAATTACGCCTGGCCTTCAGAAGCTCCAGCTCACTTTTGTAAAAACTCCGGGCCAATTCTGCCGGGACCAGGGGATACAGGGACTTCCTGACAGCTATTGAATAAGATGTTTCAACNTCTCCTGTCCTCTCATTCTCATTTATGTTGATTCCCGGGCTGAGATACAGACCGGACAGGAAGCTCTTCCCGGCAGAAATATTGATACTATAATTACCTTTACCATCTTCTCTGATATCCAGTTCACTGGCCTGGTCCAGATTCCATCTATAATTCGTATCCAGTTCCATATCTACCTGCCATTTCAACTGGATAGCCTCCATCAAATCCCTTTCCTGCCTCTGTAATTGCTCATAGGCTGCTTTCAGGCCACTATTATTTTCCAGGCCAAAAGCGAGGGCCTCCTCCAGGCTCAATTCTCCAACCGGTTCTCCAGCAAAAAGGGGGCTGGCAGATACCAGTAATATTAAAAGCACCAGGCTAACTATAACCCCCTTATTTATCCGCTCTATATCCATTTCCTTAACCACTAAGTTATTCATTCAGAAACACCCCTGTCTGCAGGTTAAGATTTTGCCGCAGATTATTCTCCGCCTGATAATAACCGGCGATTGCCGTATAATAATTATACCTGGCCTGCAGGAGATTCAGCTCATATTCCAGTACCTCCATTCTGGTAATCAGACCGGCAGCATACTGCTGTTCCCTGAGCCTGTACCTCTCCTCTGCCCCTTTCAATCTTTCCTCACTCAGCCGAATCCTCTTGACAGCCTGTTTAAACTGGTAATAGGACTGCCTTATCTTATCCAGCAGCTCCTCCCTGCTCTTTTCCAGTTCCAACCTGGCTGTGTCAAGAGATTTCTCCTTTATCTTCCTGTCCAGTTCAGCTGCAGAAAGCTCAGCCCTCTCCAGATCTATTTCAGCCAGAAGTAACCTGGCCTGGGCCAACTCCAGCTCAGTACTATTCTCAAGGGCTATCTCCATTACTTCCTCTTCAGAAATCTCCCATTCCTCTATGTAGGCAAGCCCTGCCAACTCCAGCTCTCCTTCCACTGTAGGCAGTTTTCTGCTAAATTCCTTTTTTCGCTGCCAGTAATCATCCCTGGCTATTTCCAGGTTAAAGGCCGCATTATTATATGAATTCTCCTGCTCCAGGAGGCTGATACTGCCAAGATCCCCAATCTCATATTGCTTCAGGGCTTCCTGCCAGCGCATCTCTTCCAGGGCAAAGCTTTTCTCCTTTATCTCCAGATCCAGGCCAGCCAGCCAGAGATCCGCATATTCCTTAATGACACTATTTATCAGGCTATTGACCGCATTCCTATAGGAGTTTTCCATGGAAATACGGGATATCTCCATTTCCAGTTCATTATAACGGGATACCTGTAATAAGTAATTGGCCTCTCTCTTTTCCTGCTCCAGCCTGTTCTTTTCATAATTAATAACAGCTATCCGGAAACTCAGGTCATTCTCCAGTGCCGCAAGAATGGCCGTATCCAGATCAACCAGGACCCTTTCTCCGGCTGCCAGGGACCAGGAAAAACTCAACAATAAAAGCAGCAAGACTGTTTTGTTTATTTTACCCCTCATTTACTCATTTCTCCTCCCTATTCTCTTTTTTAATATTCTTAATTAAATTATACTAAATAAATGCCTATAGAATAAGGATAACAAAAAAGTTACCCTTTATCATTAGAAAAAGATTAATACAGTATTAAAAACAGATTAAATTAAAAATATTCTTCCCCCTCCTGTTCACCTGGACAAGATCTCATAAATACAATAATAACATGGGAAACAATTCAGGAAAAGGAGGGTGAGCCATTGGATAAATCATATCACGAAATACTAAAAAAATACACAGAGAAATTATTACCATTAAATCATGTAGTAGGAGTCGGCTATGGCAAAAAGATAAAAGATAATATCATGACCGAAGAAGAATGCATCATCGTCATGGTTGATCAGAAACTGCCAGAGGCAGAGCTGGAAAAAGAAGATATCATCCCCCAAAAGCTGGATGGTGTGAAAACCGATGTCCAGGAAGTCGGTGAGATAAGATTACTACAAATTCCCCGGGCTCAAAAATTCCGTCCGGCACCAGGTGGAGTAAGTATCGGCCATTATGGTGTAACAGCCGGCACCCTGGGTGCTGTAGTCAAGGACAAAGAAACCGGTGAACCACTAATCCTCTCCAATAATCATATCCTGGCCAACACCAGCAATGGCCGGGATGGAAAGGCCAGGATAGGTGACCCCATATTACAGCCCGCTGCCTACGATAATGGCAACAAAGAAAAGGATACCATTGCTCATCTGCACCGTTTCATACCCCTGGAGCCTACCAGGAGTATCTTCAATCCTATATCCAATATAGTGGACTGTGCAGTGGCTAAACCCGTCAATAATGAGGTAGTGGAAAACAGCATCCTGGAGATTGGCAAGATAAAGGGAGTCGGGGAAGCAGAAATAGGTATGACTATAGTCAAAAGCGGCAGGACCACCGGCCTGACAGAATCCCGAATCAGGGCCATTGATAGTACAGTCCGGGTCAGGTTGGATCCTCTCAGGGAAGCCATTTTTACTGACCAAATCGTGGCTGACTCATTTTCAGAGGGCGGGGACAGCGGTTCCCTTGTCCTGGATAAGGAAAACAGGGCCATCGGCCTGCTCTTTGCCGGGTCCAACAGGGCCACCATCTGCAATAAAATCAGCAATGTCCTGGAAAAACTGAATATCGAATTCTACGATTGTAGTGAAAAAGAAGACGGGGAAAAAGAGCAGGAAGAGGGTAGTGAAAAGGGAAAAAAGAACGGGAAAGAAATAAGCCCAAAAGACCCTGACAGGATACTGGATATGCCTGAATTATACAGTATCTATCTGCTCCTATTACTACTAATCCTTGACCTGGCCTATAGGAAATTTTGATATACCTTGTAAAACAATATGCCCTGCAAAGACCTTACTTACAGTGAAGGAAATCAGGATTTAACTTTTCTTATCTGAAAATAAAAAACCTGGTACCAGTAAAAAAGGTACCNGGTCTTATTTTTATTACTTTTTAATTCCCTTATTCTTCACCCATTACTTAAATACCTTAACCCGTTCCTCAATAGGCTGGAAGTCCTTTTCTCCCGGTTCTGCTGTCGGATTGCCAAAGGGCATCTGGGCAATGAGACGCCAGCCTTCAGGCATATTCCATTCAGCCTTGACTGCTTCATCTATCAAGGGATTATAGTGTTGCAATGAGGCACCCAGCCCTTCCAGTTCCAGTAAAGTCCAGACAGCAAATTGCAGCATCCCGCTTGATTGCTGTGACCAGACAGGGAAGTTCTCCTTATACAGCTCAAACTGTTCCTGCAGGGATTTGACTACAGCATCATCCTCAAAAAAGAGAACTGTCCCATAGCCGCCGCGGAACCCGGCCATTTTCTTTTCTGTGGAAGCAAATTGGCCTTCAGGCACTATCTTTCTCAAGGTCTCCTCGGTTATATCCCATAATTTTTTATGATTTTCTCCAAATAGGATGACTACCCTGGCACTCTGTGAGTTAAAAGCACTGGGCACATATTTAACTGCCTCTTTGACCAACTCTTCAATCCTCTCTTCAGAAACTATCTTCTCCCCGCCAATACCATAATAGCTACGCCGCTTCTGAATAGCTTCCAGAAAGTTTTTCACTGCCAAATTGCTATTCCTCCCTGATTTTTATTTTTAAATATTACAATTTTATACAATAACATCTTAATACTATTATAACATTATATTCAAAATTTATAAATGTAAATTAAAAAAAGAACAAAGGATTATCCTTTGTTCTAAAGAATCAACAGCTCACCTGCCTCTATCTTCACTGCCTCTCCATCAACACCTATCCAGACCGGTATGGCAGAGGGGTTGTAAACCATTTTCCGGTCTACACTAAACTTCAGGCTCCTCAATGCCTTAATATAATCCATTATCTCTATATTAGTGGCATACCAGACCGATTCATCTCCAGCAGCCATCTTACAAAACTCCTCAATCAGTTCCCAGTTATCATTATGGTCAAATTCAAAACTATGGCCCCANACNTAAAANAGNCGCATCTGGTCCCAGGGGGCAGGCTTAAGAAATTCTCTACACCTTTCCAGCAGATTATCATCATGATGGCAGGTCGGATGCCAGATGAGGAAATTATCAGGCAGCCTGAAAGAACCATGAGAATATACAGTCCGGGAATATTCGATGCCCAGGTAGGAGATTGTTCTCGCCAATTCCTCACTATAGTCACCAAAGGGATAGGACATGCCCCGCACCGGATACCCGGCCAGTTCCTCCAGCCTCCTCCTATCCTCCATAATCTCATGGACCACTACTTCATCCGGAACCCTGGTTAAAAAGGGGTGGGTCAGGGAATGGGCAGATATCTCATGCCCCTTGAATAATTCTCTAATCTCGGAAGAACTAAGAAAACCCGGTTTATCAAGGATTCCTGCATTAAGATGAAAGGTAGCCTTTATCCCATATTTGTTGAAAATCTCCACCAGTCTCCGGTCATGTATCTGACCATCATCATAACTCATAGTCAGGGCTTTTTTCTTTCCTTCAGGGTAATATGCAAAGTATACTTTCATTTTTCTACTCTCCTTTTTATTATGTTGATTATGAATTATACATTTAATTTAGTTTTTACCTAGAATTCTCCGGCAAATAATGCGGCCCTTGAATCATTGACTTATATCAGCAAAATCCAGTTCACAGAATATCTCAACTATATTGGGATCAAATTGGGTTCCGGCACAACGCTGCAATTCCTCCAGTGCCTCTTCATGACTGACAGGCGCTTTATAGGAACCACCATGGATCATTACATCATAGGCATCCACCACTGCAATTATACGGGATAAAAGAGGAATTTCCTCCCCTTTATTTCCCAGGGGATAACCGCTGCCATCCCAATGTTCGTGGTGATTCAGGATATAATTGCTGATATGGGACAGTTCTGAAGAGGATTGAGATATCCGGTAACCGGCTTCAGGATGTTTCATGATTTCTTCCCATTCTTCTTCTGTAAGGGACCCCTCTTTATTCAATATCTCATCACTGACCACTACCTTACCCAGGTCGTGGAGGAGAGCCAGTAATTTCAGGTCTTCCAGCTCATTGCCAGAAAGGCCCAACTTCTGGCCNACACGAATAGCCAGTTCTGCCATCCTCTCTGCATGGTCAGTGGATTCATAACTTTTCCTGGCCAGGGTTTCCTTCAGGGAAGAAATCAGGNGATAACGGTAATTCTTTCTATCCAGCAACTTGTTACGGTACATCCTGTCATCTGCCTTCTTNATTAATCTGGCTAACTCCCAGTCCCTGTTTTTCCCCAGGGCATAACCCAGAGATACACTTAAGNGTACAGCTGTCTCCTTATTTTCAGCACATCTCTTTTTTATATTATTGCATATTTGTTTGATCTCCTCTTCTCTACTCAAATGGGGCAAGAGGATAAAAAACTCATCTCCACCCCATCTGAAGATAAGGGCATCTTCCGGGCAGACACTCTTAATTATACCGGCCAATTCTATCAACAACTTGTCCCCGGCACTATGGCCGAAAACATCATTGGCAATCTTCAGGCCGTTTAGGTCCCCCATGATTATCCCCAGGGGAAAGGCTTCCTGACCCTCCAGCTCGTTGACCACTACATCAAAATAGGTCCGGTTATAGAGGCCGGTCAGGATATCATAAAAGGCTGCCCTCTGCAAATCGGAAAACATCCGGAGGTTTTCCAGGGCGCTGGCAAACTGGCTGCACAGGATACGCAGGGTATTAAGTAAGGAATCATTTATTTTATATAGGGTGTAAAGGTTATAAAAAAGGGTTACCCCTACAGTACCTGTATTGGTTTTTAAGGGAAACCAGTAACCTATACTATCACCTATATTGATATAATCAGCAGCCAGATCAGGCAGGGCAGGAAACTTCTCCATGGTAAATACCCGTCCGCTCTCATCAATACCCTTGCAAAAAGTTATCTCTTTATCTTCATTAAATAAAAAGACAGTCATCAAATCAAAGTGGTAATTCTTTGCTACCATCTCCAGAAAGACATCAATCAGCTGTTCACGTTTATTCAATGACTGCAGCTCATTATTCAATCTCAGGTAAAATTCCGTGTTCTCTTTCTCCCTGATAGTATCCCTTTCAAACAGAAGGCTCCTCAAGCCAAAGGCAATAGAACCGGCCATACCCCTCAGTTCCTGCTCCCTCGCTTCCGGAACAGGGACAGGAGTCTGCAGCTCTATCAAGCCCACCAGATGAGAACCGGCATATAGGGGAATCCAGAGATAATGGTACTTTCTATCCCGAAACCTATACAGCTCTTTCTTCTTTATTTCCGCCGAAAGCCTGTCCAGGGCTATAAAATCATAACTGGGTACCAGGCCGGTCCTGTTGTAGATGGCCTCTCCCCTGAGATTCTCCATCTCATCATCTATAGCATAAAAAGTTATCTGTTCCAGGTCCAGCACCTTATTTATACCATGAAAGAGATATTCCACCAGCTCCTCATAGATAAAGGCCTTCCTGGAATTACTTATCAGAAGTTCAGCACCCTCTATCCCAACTCTGTATAGATTGGTACCTTCAGCCAAAATACCTCACCTCTTGATTAATCTCCAGTATTCTCCTGATCCGCTCATCTGTTTCCGCCAGAATAGAATAATCCTCTGTACTGATTCCCCCATTGGTTTCCTTATTCAGGAAACGGAATATAGTATAACCAATACCTTTGACCAATTCATTCTCAATAGCCAGCCAGGCCGGATGCAGAGGATAGACCTTGGAATTTACAGTCTGTTCGTACATCAATCTAACCCGTTCATCAGTATATCTTTGCTGCCAGAACTTACTCTCGAAAGCCGGTGCATGGACCGCATTGACAGCCCAGCCATCCATGAAATCATCACTGATCATATATTCCACCAGATTCCAGGCTTCTTCCTTCAGCCTGGATTTGGAAGAGACAGTAAGGACAGTACCTCCCCCATAGCTGCAGGTTTTATCCCTTGAAGATGGAAAAGGCAGGACACAATAATCATCCACATCCTGCTCCATCCTGTTAATCCGGTTAATAATCCCATACCAGCTGCCTATATAAAAAACTGATAAACCATGCCTATAAAAATCATCATTGACCTGATAAGGATGTTTATTGATATCCTCAGGCCGGTCACAAATTCTCTTCAATGTGGCAAAATACTTGATAGTATCCAGCACGACAGGATCCATGATAAACCTTTGCGGCACCCTGTCCAGATCCGGAAAATCCCAGCCCCGGGCCCAGAGTATGGAGAAAAAGCGCTGGATTGTATCCCTCTCCAGTTTCAGACCAACTGCCACTGCCTTTGGTATCTCAGGATCATCTTCCTTCATTTTTTTAATCCTCTTTGCTACATCCATCAAGCCTTTCCAATCCCTGACTTCCTCTTTATTGATTCCCAGCAGAGACATATAATCTTTCCTGCCCGCCAGGATTATAGTATCAACAATCCAGGGAACAGCATAACGGACACCATCTTTAACGCAGATTCTATTAATCCCCTCATTTATCGAGGGTCTGCTTTTAACGTAATCTGGTGTCTGATCCAGGTAACCCATGTGCGCAAAGGTCCTGACCCAGCTTGTTCCCAATTGTACAATATCCGGTGCTGTATTGTTCTTAAAAGCCTCAATCAGTGCTTTCCAGATCCTCTCCCAGGTAATGAGTTCCAATTGTATCTTTATATTATTTTGCTTTTCATAAAGCGAAAACTTCTCCCGTAAATACATCAATATTGCAGAATCGCTCGAGCCGGTAATCAACCATATGCGTAGTTTTTTGGCAACCATCGGCAATCAGCTCTCTTCCCTAAATGTGGTAAAAATAAAAAGCCCAAAAGGGCTTTATAAATGTAAATGCAGTCTGGCAGGCTTAGCCTCAACAGGCCTTAGCCCCATGACTTTGCGTCATTACCTTTCGGTAACTTTGCCCTTGAAGTAATATACAGTAGTTAAAAATATTGAGACTTAAGTACTAAAACACTATATTTAGATATTCTACTAAAACATAAAAATCCCTTTTATTGTGTATAAATTTTTACTATTATTAATAAATTAAATAATAAGAGGATTTTCCCGGCCATGGAAAATCCTCTTTATTTTACTGAATTATTTATTAAAAAGGGCCAGCTCTATACTTTCTGCCAGTTTTTTATAACCTGCTGGAGATAAATGTAAATGGTCACCACTATCATATAGGCTATAAAGCCACCCTGGATTTTCAGGATCTTCCACGGCAGCCGCAAAATCAAGGACAGCATCAAATTCACCGCTGTTTCTAATCCAGTGGTTGACCTTCTGCCTGGTCTCCTCATTCTCCTTATTATCATACTGGGAACCGCCAAAAGGCAGTATGGTAGCCCCATAAACCAGGATATCCTGTTCATGGGCCTTCTCTATAAACAGCCTGTAGGCCTTGATCAATTCTTCCGCTGTTTCAGCTTCATGGCCCTCTTCACCAATATCATTTACTCCTTCAAAGACAATCAGGTAACGGACACCACTCTGGTCCAGCACATCCCTC
>JGI24708J26588_10004249_pt1 | contig 10005 bp, 6 predicted proteins | sample BioPla1DNA2_FD_26588 | JGI IMG/M metagenome (IMG submission 26588) | reverse complement strand
TGTAAAAATTCTCCTTATTGTGAAAAGCTATAATGAGTGATAAAATATAGGAGTAGAATTAGTGTAGATTGAAAGGTGGTTCATAATGAAAAGTTTTTTTGAAAAAATTTTTGGTAGCTATAGTGAAAGAGAATTAAAACATATAGAGCCATTAGTAGATAAAATAGAAGCATTAGATAGGGAAATGGAAAACTTATCTGATAGTGAATTACAATTAAAAACAGTAGAATTTAAAGAAAGATTAAATAATGGGGAAACCCTTGATGATATATTACCAGAAGCTTTTGCAGTAGTTAGAGAGGCTTCAGGAAGAGTACTTGGTATGAAACATTTTAGAGTACAGTTAATGGGAGGCATAATTCTTCATCAAGGTAGAATTGCAGAAATGAAAACTGGGGAAGGAAAAACCCTAGTAGCTACTTTACCTGCTTATTTAAATGGATTAAGCGGAAAAGGTGTTCATATAGTTACAGTTAATGATTATTTGGCCAAAAGAGATAAGGATTGGATGGGGAAAGTATATGAATTTTTAGGTCTATCTGTAGGTTGCATAGTTCATGGAATGAGTAAAGAAGAGAGAAAGGCAGCTTATAATGCAGACATAACCTATGGTACCAATAATGAATTTGGCTTTGATTATTTAAGAGACAATATGGTTATATACAAGGAAGAAATGGTACAGAGAAAATTAAATTATGCCATAGTAGACGAGGTTGACTCCATACTAATAGATGAAGCTAGAACTCCTCTAATAATTTCTGGTAAAGGTGAAGAATCTACAGAATTATATGGAGCTGCCAATTCATTTGTAAAAACTTTAAAAGGAAGAATAATAGACCCTAAAGAAGAAACCAATGACCCTTTTAATAGGGAAATAAAAGAGGAAGTTGTAGATTTTATTATAGATGAAAAAGCTAGGTCTTGTAATTTAACTGAAAAAGGAACAGCTAAAGCAGAAGCATATTTTAATTTAGAAAATTTAGCTGATCCAAATAATATGGAAATTGCTCATCATATAAATCAAGCATTAAAAGCTAATAATATTATGAAAAGGGATATAGATTATGTAGTACAAGAAGGAGAAGTAATTATAGTAGACGAATTTACAGGAAGGCTAATGTATGGTAGAAGATATAGTGATGGATTACATCAAGCCATAGAGGCTAAGGAAGGCTTAAATATAAGGTCAGAATCAAAAACTTTAGCCACTATAACTTTTCAAAACTATTTTAGAATGTACGAAAAACTAGCTGGTATGACAGGTACAGCTAAAACTGAGGAAGCAGAATTTACTGAAATTTATGGCATGGATGTAGTGGAAATTCCAACAAACAAAACTGTAATAAGGGAGGATTTCCCAGATATAGTATATAAAAATGAAGAAGTAAAATTTAAAGCCATAGTGGAAGAAATTAAAGAAAAGCACAAAACTGGACAGCCAATTTTAGTAGGTACAATTTCCATTGAGAACTCAGAATTGCTAAGTAAAATGCTTAAAAAAGAAAGACTACCCCATGAAGTATTAAATGCTAAACACCACGAAAGGGAAGCTGAAATTGTAGCTCAAGCAGGAAGACTTGGAGCTATTACCATAGCTACAAATATGGCAGGAAGGGGTACAGATATTGTCTTAGGGGGAAATCCTGAGTATATGGCTAAATTAGATATGAAAAAAGCTGGGTACCCAGATGAAATAATAGCTTTTGTTGATAGTTTTCAGGAAACTAATGATGAGGAGTTATTAAAAGCTAGAGAAGAATATAGAAAATTATATGAAAAGCATAAGATAGAAACTGATAAAAATGCAGAAGAAGTTATTAAAGTAGGTGGCCTTCATATAATAGGCACTGAAAGGCATGAATCAAGAAGGATAGATAATCAACTTAGAGGTCGTTCTGGAAGGCAAGGAGACCCTGGTTCTTCAAGATTTTATATTTCCCTAGAGGACGATTTAATGAGATTATTTGGTGGGGAAAGAATTAGAGATATGATAGATAATATGAATATGCCTGATGATGAACCTTTGGAGCATAAAATTTTAACTAGGTCAATAGAATCTGCCCAAAAGAAAGTAGAAGGAAATAATTTTGCAATTAGAAAACATGTATTACAATATGACGATGTAATGAATAAACAAAGAGAAGTAATTTATGGAGAAAGAAGAAAAGTACTAGAAGGGGAAAATTTAAGAGAACACATTTTAGGTATGACAAAAAATATTATAGAAAATGCAGTGGAAATGTATACTATGCAAAGCAAATATCCAGAGGAATGGGATATAGCTGGACTAGAAAATCATTTAGAAAATATATTTTTACCTAAAGGAGCTTTAAAAGTAGAAAATATAGATTCTTTAGATAAGGATACTTTAATAGATAAACTATATACTATTGCATTGGAAAGATATGAAGAAAAGGAAAAAGAAATAGGAGAAGAACTATTTAGGGAAATAGAAAGGGTAATATTGTTACAAGTAGTAGATAGTAAATGGATGGACCATATAGATGCAATGGATCAGTTAAGGCAAGGTATAGGATTAAGAGCCTATGGTCAAGAAGACCCAGTTAGAGCATATCAAATAGAAGGTTTTGATATGTTTGAAGAAATGAATCACAATATTCAAATGGATACTGTAAAATATTTATACCATGTGGAAGCACCAGAAAAAATGGAAAGAAAAAGAGTAGCTAATCCAATGGANACAAGAAGAGAACCACAACAAACTGTAGTTAAAGGGAANAAAATAGGAAGAAATGACCCATGTCCCTGTGGTAGTGGTAAAAAGTATAAGAAATGCTGTGGAAAATAGAGTATTCCCTTAGGGAAAATTGGAAATTTTGAATTAGAACTAGAACTTTTGAGTTTGCATAATTTGGAATTGTATATTGTATAGAGGAAAGGAGCAAATATGGAAGAAATATATTTATATAAAGAAAAATTAGAAGAAATTAAAGGGATGGTAGATGAATTAGGTGTTTCTCTTTGACATAGATGGCTTAAGGGATAGGGCTAATAAATTAGAAAAGAAAAGCTATAATGAAAATTTTTGGGATGATGTGGAAAAGGCCCAAAAGATTATGCAAGAACTAAAGGGTTACAAAAAAGAGATAGAAGGATATGAGGATTTAAAAAATTCCATTGAAGATTTAGAAGTATTAATAGAATTAGCCCTTGAAGAGGAAGACTATGAAGTATATAAGGAAATAAAGGATAATTATGAAAAAATCTCAAAAATTGCCCAAGATTTCAAATTGTCCACATTACTCAATGGAGAATATGATAAAAATAATGCTATATTTTCCATACACTCTGGAGCAGGAGGATTGGAAGCACAGGACTGGGCAGAAATGTTGTTAAGAATGTACAAAAGATGGGCTGATGAAAAAGGATTTCAAGTAGAGATTGTGGATTATCAATCAGATACTGAAGGAGGGATTAAATCTGTCACCATGTATATTAGAGGATTTAATGCCTATGGATATTTAAAATCAGAAAAAGGAGTACATCGTTTAGTTAGAATATCTCCTTTTGATTCTTCCAATAGAAGGCATACTTCCTTTGCCAGTATAGATGTATATCCCGAAATAGATGATGATATGGAAATTGAAATCAATGAGTCAGATTTAAAAATTGATACCTATAGGGCTAGTGGTGCTGGAGGACAACATGTAAACACTACAGACTCTGCAGTAAGAATTACCCATTTGCCTACAGGTATTACTGTACAATGTCAAAATGAAAGATCTCAACACAGTAATAGAATTACTGCTATGAAATTATTAAAGGCTAAATTAATTCAGTTAAAAGAAGAGGAACATAAGGAAAAAATTGAAGATTTGCAGGGAAAATACACTCAAATAGCTTGGGGTTCACAAATTAGATCTTATATTTTCCATCCTTATAGTTTAGTAAAAGACCATAGAACCAATGTGGAAGTAGGAGATGTAAATGGGGTAATGGATGGAGAAATAGATATATTTATAAACGAATATTTAAAACAAAAAGCCTTTTAAAATAAGGCTTTTTTTTCTATAATTAGAGGATATTAGGTTATTTGTATAGAATATCACATATAAGCACATTTTAGGAAGGGAGAGAAATATGGATATAGTTAAAATTTTAATAGAAGAGTTTCAATTAAAGCCATTTCAAGTTACAAATACTATTGAATTAATAGATGAGGGAAATACTATTCCTTTTATAGCTAGATATCGTAAGGAACAAACAGGGGATTTAAAGGATACGGTTTTAAGGGAATTTTCTAATAGACTTAATTATCTAAGGAATCTAGAAGAAAGGCAATTAGAAGTAATTAGATTAATAGATGAACAAGATAAATTAACTGAGGATTTAAAAAAAGAAATATTAAAGGCAGAAACTCTTCAAAGAGTGGAGGACTTATATAGGCCCTATAGACCAAAGAGAAGGACCAGGGCTACTATTGCAAAGGAAAAAGGTTTAGAAGGCTTGGCAAATACTATATTATTGCAGGAGGTGAAATATGGTCAATTAGAAAAGGAAGTTATTCAATATATTGACGAGGAAAAGGAAGTAAATACAATAGAAGAAGCCTTAAATGGTGCTATGGATATAATTTCGGAAATTTTTTCAGATAATGCAGAGTATAGAGATATAATAAGAGATATAGCTTATAATAAAGGTATTATAAAGACAGAAGGAACTAAAGAGGAAGAAAAATCTGTATATGAAATGTATTATGATTATAAAGAACCAGTAAAAACCATTGCAAACCATAGAATATTAGCTATAAATAGAGGGGAAAAAGAGAAATTTTTAAAAGTTAATTTAGATCTTCCAGAAGAAGAAATAATTTCAAAATTAAAATCACTAATTATTAAAAATCCTTTATCTGACTCTAAAATTTATCTAGAAAAGTCCTTAGAAGATAGCTATAAAAGACTTATATTTCCTTCCATTGAAAGGGAAATAAGATCAAATCTAACTGAAAGAGCGGAAGATGAAGCTATAAAAGTATTTGCTTTTAATTTAGAACCATTATTAATGCAGCCACCTATAAAGGGAAAAGTGGTAATGGGCATAGACCCAGGATTTAGGACAGGTTGCAAAGTAGCAGTAGTAGATGATACTGGCAAATTACTAGTATATACTACAGTATATCCAACGGAACCACAAAACAAGATTGAGGAAACTAAGAGGGAATTGGCAAAATTAATTCAGGAATATGATGTAGACATAATAGCCATTGGGAATGGAACTGCCTCTAGAGAAACAGAAATGGTAGTGGCTGAAATGCTAAAAGAGATTCCCCAAAAGGTATCCTATATTATAGTATCTGAAGCAGGGGCTAGTGTTTATTCTGCATCGGAAGTAGGGCAAGAAGAATTTCCAGATTTAGATGTGTCTATTAGAGGTGCCATATCTATAGCTAGAAGACTTCAAGACCCTTTGGCAGAATTGGTAAAGATTGACCCAAAACATATTGGTGTGGGGCAATATCAACACGATTTAAATCAAGGAAAATTAAATGAAGCTTTAACAGCTGTAGTAGAAGATTGTGTAAATACAGTGGGAGTAGATTTAAATACTGCAAGTCCTTCTTTACTTAAATATGTATCTGGCATATCTAAAAGAGTGGCTACAAATCTAGTGGAATATCGAAATGAAATAGGGAAATTTAAATCTAGAGATGAACTATTACATGTAAAAGGCTTAGGGGAGAAAACTTTTGTTCAATGTGCAGGTTTTTTAAGAATNCCTGAAGGAACTAATCCACTGGACAATACAGGAGTACATCCTGAGTCTTACGAAATAGCTGAAAAATTATTAGATATGGATATTAAGGAAAAGAAAGTAGAAGAGCTTTCTAAAGAACTAGAAATAGGAATACTTACATTAAAAGATATTATTGAGGAATTAGAAAAACCAGGGAGGGACCCTAGGGATGAAATGCCAAAACCAATTTTTAGAACCGATGTGCTGGAAATAGATGATTTAAAAAAAGACATGGTTTTAACAGGCACTGTTAGAAATGTAGTGGATTTTGGAGCTTTTGTCGATATAGGAGTAAAACAAGATGGACTAGTTCATATTTCTCATTTATCCAATAGATTTGTAAAACATCCAAAGGAAATTGTGAAAGTGGGGGATATAGTGAAGGTAAAAATACTTGATGTGGATGTGGAAAGGAGTAGAATATCACTAAGTATGAAAGATATATAGGAGGTATTCAATGTGGGATATTAGAGATAATAAAATAGAGGATTATCATATTTATGGAATTATAAGCTCAAATCATAGAGGAATTGAAGTGAAACCTTATAAAAAACTTGTGTATAATCATTTTCAAAATAGTGGTGGGATGGTATATATTTATTCAAGGGAAAATGAAAAAAAATCCTTAGAGTATTTAGAGGAGATTTGGGAAATAAAATTAGCACATTTTTATAATACAGGCAGATTAATTTTTATATGTAGGGAAGATTTTTTAATAGGGAATAATATAGATAGTGATAAATTTGGCAGGGAAATTGAAAATGCATTAGCCTTATTAGATAGAAATGGTGCAAAGGACAAAATTGTCTATATTACAATAGATGGATTTTGGGGCTATTTCATAGGAGATGATGGACAGGCTTGTTATGATTTTTTAAAAAAACTTAATTATAGTGGGGAAACAAAATTTATTCTTAGGTATATTATGGAAGAATTATCTGAAAAATATATTTATAATTTGCTTGAAAATCATGAACTTTTACTAGTAGATGGAGTAGAGGATTTTGAAGTATATGCTCCTGAAGAATTAATGTATAAATCCATGACACTTTTATCTAGACACAATTTTTTAATTTATAATTATGAAAAGGAAATGATAAGAGTGGAACATTTAAAGACTTTAGGGGAATTAATGGAAGGCACAGTTCATGATATGAATAATTTATTAATTACAATCCTTGGTTATGCACAATTGGCTATGATTACTGAAAATGAAGAAGATATAGAAAAAAGCCTAAAAATTATACAAAACACTTCTTTAGATGGAAAAATTATTATAGATAGACTAAAACATCATATAAGGGGAAGCACTAATTCATTGAAAACATTATATGAATTTAATGATATAGTAAAAACTTCCATAGAAATGACAGAACATAAATTTAAACCTAGCTATTTTGGAGAGAAAAAACAAATTGAGTTAGTAGTAGATTTAAAATCCAATAGATATATATATGGAAATGAGTATGAATTAAGACAGTCCATAATCAATATGATTTTAAATGGAGTAGATGCTATGGAAGGTTCTGGCACAATGGTTATTAAAACTTATGATATTAAGGAACAAACAATATTGGAAATTAAAGACACAGGATGTGGTATGGATGAATTTACAATTAATAACATATTTAACCCTTATTTTTCCACTAAAGGAAATAAGGGGACAGGCCTTGGGTTAAATATAGCAAAAAAAGTTTTTGAAAAACATGGTGGAAAAGTTTGTGTGGAAAGTAAAGTAGGGGAAGGTACTAAGTTTACAATATATTTTCCCACAGAAGAATTTATGTCAAATATTGCAGAAATAGAATCTAGGGATTATAATATTAATTAGAGTAACGAAATAATTATAAGGAGGGCTATATATGTTATTTATTAAAAACGGTAATATATTTACCATGGCAGGAGATATTATTGAAGGAGGTTCTATATTAATTAAAGATGGAAAAATCCAAGAAGTAGGAAAAGATTTAGTAGCTCCATTAGATGCAGAAATAATAGATGGAGATGGGAAAATGGTATTGCCAGGATTTATCGATGCCCATTGTCATATTGGAATGTGGGAAGAGGGTATGGGATTTGAAGGTAGTGATGGAAATGAGTGGGTTGACCCTATAACACCACATTTAAGAGCCATTGATGCAATAAATCCTATGGATGTAGCTTTTGAAGAGGCCTATATGGGAGGAGTTACAACAGCTGTAACAGGGCCAGGATCTGCCAATGTTATAGGGGGAATGTCTGTGGCAATTAAAACCTATGGTAAAAGAGTAGATGATATGATTTTAAAAGAGCCAGTAGCTATGAAAATAGCCTTTGGAGAAAATCCAAAAAGGGTATATGAATCTCAAAAAAGATCCCCTATAACTAGAATGGCCACAGCTGCAATATTGAGAGAAACCCTATTTAAAGCTAAATCATATATGGAAAAGAAAGAATTAGCAAAAGACGATCCATCTAAAATGCCAGAATTCGATATAAAAATGGAAGCTTTGACTAAAGTATTAAAAAAGGAAATTCCATTAAAAGCTCATGCCCATAGAGCTGATGATATATTTACAGCCCTTAGAATTGCTAAAGAGTTTGATTTAGATATAACTTTAGACCACTGTACTGAAGGCCATTTAATAGCAGATTATTTAGCAGAAGAAGGAAAAGGTGCTATTGTTGGTCCTACATTATCAAATAGATCCAAGATAGAGCTTAAAAACTTAACATTTGACACTCCTAAGATTCTCCATGAAGCTGGGGTAAAAGTAGCCATAACTACAGACTCTCCAGTAATACCTTTACACTATCTTCCAATATGTGCAGGATTAGCTGCTAAATCTGGATTAGATGAAATGGAAGCTTTGAAAGCAATTACAATAAATGCTGCAGAAATTGTTGGAATTGATGACAAAGTGGGTAGTATAGAAGTAGGAAAGGATGCAGATATAGTAATATATGATGGAAATCCTATTAAAGATATAGACTGTAAAACTTATGCAACTATAATAAATGGGGAGGTAGTATATAAAAATTACTAGAGAGGAGAGGATTATTTGAAGCTAGGATTTATAGTAAATCCCGTTGCAGGTATGGGTGGGAAAGTCGGATTAAAGGGTACAGATGGAGATGAAGTACTAAAAAAAGCCTTAGAATTAGGAGCAAAGCCAGAAGCACCAATTAAGGCAAAAAAGGCTTTAGAAGTTTTAATTCCTGTAAAGGATAAATTAGAACTATATACTTGTCCTGGCAATATGGGGGAGAATATAGCCAGGGAATTAGGATTTGAACCCAAGGTTTTAGGAGAGATAAAATCTAGTACTAGTGCAGAAGATACTGAAAAGGCAGTAGGGGAAATGCTAGATAAAAATATAGAATTTTTGTTATTTGCAGGGGGAGATGGTACTGCAAGAAATATTTACAATGTGGTTGGAGACAAAATCCCTGTAATTGGCATACCAGCAGGAGTTAAAATTCATTCTGGAGTTTATGCTAGTTATCCACGGGCAGCAGGGGAAGTTACATTAAAATTTTTAAATGAAGAGTTTGTGGATATAAAAGAAGTAGAAGTTATGGATATAGATGAGGAAGCCTTTAGAGAAGGGCAAGTAATGGCTAAATTATATGGCTATATGAAAGTTCCCTTTGAACCAGAATTAGTACAAAATCAAAAATCTGGAGGCATAGAAGGAGAAGAAGCAGCCCTAGATGGTATTTCTGACAAAATAATAGAAAATATGGAGCCTAATACTTTTTATATAATAGGTTCAGGTACTTCCACTAGACCTATTATGGAAAAACTAGGATTACCCAATACACTCCTGGGAATAGATATAGTAAAAAACAAGGAGCTTATAGCTTCAGATGTAAATGAAAAAGAAATTTTAGAATGTATAGGAGACAGTAAGGCTAAAATCATAGTTACAGTAATTGGAGGTCAAGGCTATATACTAGGGAGAGGAAATCAGCAATTATCTGCTAAGGTTATTAGAAAAGTTGGGAAAGAAAATATCCAAATAATTGCTACAAAGAGAAAACTAATGGATTTAGGAAGAAGACCCTTATTAGTAGATACAGGAGATGATGAAGTAAATAGTATGTTTAACGGTTATATGAAAGTTAGAACTTCATACACTGAAGAAGTAGTGCATATGGTGAAAGGCCTTTAGGCAATAAAATATCTGAACCTGGCACTTAAATATCTGAAAATAACTTTTGTCATTTCTACATAAATATCTGAACCTGGCACTAACTTACTAACTTTTG
>JGI24708J26588_10004246_pt1 | contig 10009 bp, 9 predicted proteins | sample BioPla1DNA2_FD_26588 | JGI IMG/M metagenome (IMG submission 26588) | reverse complement strand
GTGTTCCTCCACTAATAGTACCTAGGGTAACAACTGCAGAATCCCTAGGGTCAATATTTCTGCTAACAATTGACTGTAATGCAGTAATCACCTGTCCTGCCACTACAATAGCATCAATACCCTCATGAGGATAAGCCCCATGGGTACTAATCCCATGTATAATGATTTTGATGCTGTCAGAGGAAGCATTCATTTGATCATATTTAACACCTACCTGTCCTACAGGTATCTCAGGAGACACATGCAATCCTATAACAGTATCAACCTTAGGGTTTTCCAATACCCCTGATTCAATCATGATTTTTGCACCTCCAATAGTCTCTTCTGCTGGTTGGAAAAATAGTTTCACTGTTCCCTTAAACTCCTTCTCCATTGATTTTAGTATCTTGGCTGCTCCCAATAGAATAGTCATATGAGCATCATGTCCACAGGCATGCATTATCCCTTTTGTTAATGATTTATATAGAGTTTCTTTATTGTCCTGTATGGGCAGGGCGTCCATATCAGCCCTGAGGGCCACTGTTTTACCAGGTTTTTCACCCTTAATTATGGCGACTACACCTGTTTGGGCAACCTTATATATATTATTTATTCCCATTTCCTCTAAATATTTAATAATCTTTTTTTGGGTCCTAAATTCCTCCATACTCAACTCTGGGTGTTTATGAAAATCCCTTCTAATTTCTGTTAGCCAGTTTTTCATGATCTTTGCTTGGTTTAATATTTTCTGTTTATCCATTATCAAATTATAGCTCCTTCCTCAATATATATCTTTCCTTCTGTGGCCATCAATCTCACCTTAAGTCCTAATGGTAATGTTATATTAGGATTAGAATGTCCTACCTGCAAATTATATATGGTTGGTTTTTGAAGGGGTACAATAATTTCTTGAAAGACTTCCATCAAACTTAAATTATTCTTATCCCTACTACCTTCACAATTTTTCCAATCTCCTAATATTATACCCCTTGATTCCTGTAACTTCCCTGCTAAGGCTAGTTGTGTTAACATTCTATCTATATTATAAGGTTTTTCACCTATTTCCTCTAAAAACAATACCTTACCCTTAGTATCAATTTCATAGTCTGTTCCCATGGTAGCAGTGACTAAACTTAGATTTCCACCTACTATTTCTCCCTCTGCCATACCATTTACTAAACAGTGAACCTTTATATTTTTAGGATTTTCTATACATCCAATCGTCCCGGTCTGGGTTATAGTCCTCAAAAATGACTTCATAGTAAAATCGTCTAATCCATTGGCAATATCCACTGCCATAGGCCCATGAAAGGTAATAAGATTACAGTATTGATTTATCAGTAGGTGTAATGCTGTAATATCACTATATCCTATAAAAATCTTAGGATTCTCTTGGATTATATTTTTTTTAATTTTTTTCAATATCTTCATTGAGCCGTATCCACCTCTAAGACAGAGGACTGCCTGGACAGTTTTATCATTAAACATATTATTTATATCCTCTGCCCTTAGATCATCTCTACCCGCTAGATACCCATGATTACTATAGCAACTTTTCCCTAATTTTACCTTATAGCCTAATGCCATAATTTTTTTCATCCCCAAATCCACCTTTTCTTTAGTGGTAGGACTAGCTGGTGCTATAATCCCTATAGTATCTCCTATCCTCAATCTGCTAGGTTTAATCATTTTTTTCATCCCTATCCACCCCTATTCTTCTTTAAGAATCTATATATCTTTATTAAAAAACCTTTATCATCTTAGTAAGGTATATATATCCTATAAAAAAATATCTACTGTTTTTCCTTACAGTAGATATTTGAGTATAAATTCATTGTTCTTACTATCATAGTTCAATTATTGAAGATGAATATCAGTACTATTCCCCCTGTAGTTTTCTATCCATCCAACCCTTGCCTTCCATTACCCTAGTAATAATCATGGCAACTACAGTATCACCAGTAACATTGATCATGGTGGCGGGTGGGTCCACTAGATATCCGATAGTTGCAATAATAGGGAATGCTTCTGGAGGAAATCCGTACATATTAACTATCAACATCTCACCTATTAATCCTCCACCAGGGACTCCCGACATTACTACACCACTTAACACAGATAAAATAACTGCACTTACATATGTACCTATACCTTGGAAAGGCATATCAAATATCCCAAATATAAAAGATATTTTTAAAATAGCAGCTAAGCATGAGCCATCCATATGGGCTGTTGCACCTATGGGTAGTACAATATCACGAATATCCTTAGGTACTCCTAATTTTTTTGCAGCTTCTAAATTGACCGGTAGGGAAGCAATACTGCTTTGAGTAGCCAATGAGGTTATAGCTGGTGGAATAATATCCTTGAAAAATGCTCTTACACCCTTACTTCCTGCCGCAAAATAGGCATAAACAGCAAAGGCAATAAAAAAATAAAGTATGCATATTGGATAATATATTGCCATGGCTCTAGCATAGGATCCTAAAAGTTCTGGTCCAAAATTACCTATCAAAGAAGCAAAATAGGCACCTAATCCAATAGGGGCATAATACATAATAAGTGATATCATTTTTAAAAATACATCGGATAAAGCACCTAGTCCTTCCGTTATAACCTTCCCCTTTTCTCCAATCAATCCAACACACAATCCAAAGAATATGGAAAAAACAATAAGGGGTAACATATTACTTCTAGACATTAACTCTGGAAAATCGCCTACCGTAAATGCTTTAACTATTTGATCAGTAGTTTTAAAGGGTTCTATCACCTCTGCTTCAGGAATTTTAAGTACAACACCTTTAGCTGGTGGGAAGATGCTTACTGTTACAATCATTATTATTGACGCAATTAATCCGGTCACGATAAAAGATATCAAGAGATTGGCTAATATCTTTCTTAGCCTCTTAATATTGCTCATACTAGATACGGCACTACTGATAGTGACAAAAACCAAGGGTACAACTATTGTAAACATCATCCTTAAAAATATATCACCTAAAGGCTGTAATACGGTAGCCCTTTCACCCATGACAATACCCATAATACTTCCCACAAAAATTGATAACAGGAGAATAATAGGAAAGCGATAGGCCTGCCACATACCTTTTTTATTTTTCATTTCCATTGCCCTTCTCCTTCCATTCATTATATTATTTCCAATATGCCTGATACAAAGTTTTTAAAGATGGGAAGGAATCATCTCTCCCCTTAACAAATCATCATAGGTTTGTCTTTTTACTATAATTTCTGACTTTCCGTCCCTCAGCAATACTACTGCTGGTCTAGGCAATTTATTATAGTTGCTAGCCATTGAAAAATTATATGCCCCTGTACCTAATACAGCTAGAACATCTCCCGATTCTATATTAGGGGTTTTAAGATCCCATATTAAAATATCACCTGTTTCACAACATTTACCTGCAATAGTGACAACTTTATTTGGTTTTTCATTAAATTTATTTGCCACAACTGCATCATATTTTGCATGATATAATGCGGGCCTCGGATTATCAGGTAGACCACCATCCACACTGACATAGGTGCGAATCCCGGGAATTTCTTTAATGGCACCTACCGTATATAGAGTGATCCCTGCCCCACCTACAATCCATCTGCCAGGTTCTATAATCACAGTAGGTATATCTAGTTTATACCTACCACATTTTTCCTCAACAGTCTCCATAATGGCATCGGTGAAATAACTAAGAGGTTTCACCTTATCTTCATCAGTGTAGTGGATCCCAAATCCTCCCCCTGTATTTAATTCCTTTGTAATATAACCTAATTTTTCCTTTAAATCTTGCATCAATTTAGTAATTATTTCAACAGCTGCAATATATATATTGTTTTCAAAAAGCTGTGAACCTAGATGGAAATGAAAACCCATCAATTCTATGTTTTTTAAGTTTATAGTCTTTTTAACTATAGCCTGGATTTTTTCAGCTTCAAGGGGAATACCAAACTTAGAGTCTTTTTGNCCTGTTACAATATATTCATGGGTTAGCCCCTGTATTCCNGGAGAAACACGAAATAGAATTTTTACTTTTTTATCCTCTNTCCTAGCTATTTTCTCCAGCATTTCTAATTCATAAAGATTATCTACAATAATTCTGCCAACATTATTCTTTACTGCTAAAGTTAATTCTTCCCACGACTTATTATTACCATGAAACATAACTTTCCCCATGGGAAATCCTGCCTTTATGGCAGTATATAATTCTCCACCTGATACTACATCAAGATTCAAACCTTCACTTTCTATAATTTTACACATAGCCATAGTAAGAAAGGCCTTACTAGCATATGCTGCTATAGTATTAGAATATTTATTTAAAAAAACTTTCTTTATTTCATTGCAACCTTCCCTTATTCTATCTTCTGAAAGAACATATAAAGGAGTGCCAAATTTTTTTGCCAATTCTACTGTATCACAGCCTGAAAAAAATAAATGTCCTTTGCTTTCTTCTAATTTCATATTCCTATCTCTCCCCTAATATAATTAGTCTTAGCTTCTGTAACTTTATTTCATAATTATATCAGAAAAATTAGTTTTAGGTACTACTTCCATCAAANAAACTTAATTTTCTGTCACAGTATTATAAATTAATAATAAAAAAACTAAAGATTATTTAATATTAGTATATAATCTTTAGCTTACCCCAATATATATATTATCATTAAGCATTTATTTTCCTGCTAAAAACCTTTCATTCCATTAGTATAATTCCTAATACCTTATAGGTGGTCCAATCTATATGAGGATTTTTGTCTAGGTTATTATCCTTTTGAAAATCGTATAAAGCTCTTTCTAGCATAGGTCCATATTTTCCATCCAAATATTCATTATTATAATAGCCCAATGCCCTCAGGCGTCTTTGAATTTCCATAATATCTGATCCTATATCTCCTGGTTTAATATCCCTAAGTCCATAACCAAAAGGGCCATGAAGTCCATTAATAATAGCTACTGGAGTATTATGCTTGACATATTGGTACAAATCTTCTACATCCTTATTNTTCATACGAATACATCCAGCGGAAGCATTATACCCTATACTATTGGGCTTATTAGTTCCATGTATTCCATACCTTCCCCAGGGGACATTTAATCCCATCCATCTAGTGCCAAATCCACCACCCCATTTAGCCTTATTGACTATCTTCCATGACCCTAAAGGTGAAGGTGTATCGGCTTTACCACTGGCTATGGCATAGGATTTTATTAGTTGGTTACCATTTAAAAGATATAATCTTTTCTCTGAAATCTCTATTAATATCATCAAATCCTTATAATCTGGATTAGTTTCAATCATTTTACTTTCCCAACCCACATACTCTCCAAAGTATTCACTGGCATATTTATCAGAAGTCATTTTCATATCTTCGAAAATATCTGCTTTGTATTTTAGAATATTACCCGTAAAGATAACAGTTATAGCAAATAATATAACTAGAATAATTATATAACCTCTATACACCCTCACTCCCCCTCACAGCATAGTACTATAATTCTAATTTATGATGGGAAATGAGGAATTATACTTTATCATTATCCTTTATAAAAAAATTCATGTGAAAATATCCCTTTAGGTATACCTTTTCTAGCTAATGCACGATTCTTAAATCCTTTTTCATAGGTAACTTCTCTACCAAACCATGTAGGTGGAACAAAACTATTCATTTCCTCTTCTGTTTCAAATTCTACTTCTACTGTAACAAGACCAGTAAGATCTTTTTCGTAAATATCTAATTCCGCTATGAGTCCATCTTCTAGAGGGATATAATATCTTGTTTTATATACTGTATCCTTATCATAATCTCCACCCAAGAAATAGAATAATTCCCTCGTAATTTCTATTTCTTCCTCTAATGGGTGAATATCATTAGATTTTTTGTTTGCTATGTATATACTATTATTAATAGATCGTAATCGAAATTTGGGGGGTCCATCAAAATACCTTTGTATAATTTTATCTTTTTTTACACCATCTAGATCCTGCATAGTTTTTAATAAGAATTTTCTTTCCCATTCAATTTGATTTTTCATAACAATACCCCTATCTTTTCTTTATTTTTCAAAAGTAGTAGAACCAATTCTCCTTATTAGAATATATTATAGTATACTATATTCCCATAGTATATTAAACAATATATTAAAGGAGGAGATTAAACAATGCTTTTTATGAATCATCATAATCAATCACCTTGTCCACCGGGGACAACATCCTATATTATAAGATCAGGTGATACTTTTTATAGTCTAGCTAATAGATTTAATACAACTGTTCAAGCTATAATGGCAGCTAATCCTGGTGTGGATCCTAATAGACTGATGATTGGGCAGCAAATTTGTATTCCTACAGGTGGCCAGACACCTTCAACCTGTCCTCCAGGAACAATGCCCTATATTATAAGATCTGGTGACAACTTTTACAATCTAGCAATTAGATATCATACGACAGTAGAAGCAATCATGGCAGCTAATCCTGGAGTAGATCCCAACAGACTGATGATCGGCCAACAAATTTGTATCCCTACCGGTGGTAGACCACCTACCTGTCCTCCCGGAACAACATCCTATACTATTAAAGCTGGGGACACTTTTTATGCTATTGCTCAGGCCCATAATATAACTATGGAGGCCTTAATGGCAGCAAACCCTGGAGTGAATCCTGATAGATTATATATTGGTCAAATCATTTGTATCCCTGGATCTACTCCTCCACCACCTACATCCAAATGTCCTGTCTTAAGAATTGGAAGTAGAGGTGAGGATGTTATCCGTCTACAAAGACTTTTAAGAAATGCTGGATTTGATCCGGGCACCATTGATGGAATATTTGGTTCTAGGACCCAGGCAGCGGTTATTGCTTTCCAAAAAAGTAAGAACCTTGTTGCAGACGGAATAGTAGGTATACAGACATGGACTGCATTAGGTGTAAACTGTGGCACAGGACCAACTCCACCACCCAGTGGCTGTCCATCTGGAACAAGACCCTATACAATTAAATCAGGGGACACATTTTTTACCCTTGCTAACAGGTTTAATACAACAGTAGAAGCAATACAAAGGGCTAATCCTAATGTCAATCCCAATCAATTGCAAATTGGCCAGGTTATTTGTATCCCAGTATCCTAATTAACCAGTTTTATAAAAATAACTTAAATATTATATTCACAAAAACAAGAGTCTTTTTTAAAAAAGACTCTTGTTTTCCATATTTTTAAAATAACCCTCATAAATCATCTTGCTATTTTGTAAATTACACCAAACCACAGCATTACCTATTGTCCACATATTTATCATAATATGAATAAAAATCTTCTGTATGTAAATGATACTATATAAGAATAAAATCATATTTAGTAATAAAAGATTTTATTTGTATTCATGGTTGCTTTGGGCACTATTTTATTTTTTGCAAATCTTATTGAGAAATGGAGGTATAATATGTCAGACGAAAGAAACACAAATACAAATCGTACAGAAGATACTTCTAGTTGGGGACAACTTATTATGAGATTTATCATATCTGCTATTGTAATAGGAGTAGCAGCCTTTATCACACCAGGTTTTAGAATTGAAGGTTTATGGGGTGTAGTTTTTGCAGCCCTAGCCATTTCAATTATTAATTACATAATAGAAAAGGTCTTTAATATAGATGTATCTCCTTTTGGTAGAGGGATTGTCAGCTTTATTGTATCTGCTATTGTTATCTATATTAGCCAGTTTGTTGTTCCAGCTATGTCAGTAACACTTTTTGGTGCTATATTAGGAGCATTAGTTATCGGTATTATTGATATGGTAATACCTGGAAAGACATTATAGATTCTAGGTTTTATACACAGCATATTTATTATGTTATCTACAGCTTTTTTGTTTTAGTAGTATAGCTTTATAATGAAAACTACAAATCTATGATAAAGTTATCAACATTGTCCACAAAAATTATCAACAGTTTTTATGGATATTGGGAAAAGTATTTTTGTATTCCCATATAAATAGCCCAAGCAACCTTTTTTTGATAACTAGGTTTTTGTAATAGTTTTTCTTCATTAGGATTAGATAAAAATCCACATTCAACTAGGACTGTNGGTATATCTAATCCTTTTATTATATATACATCATCCTTTGCTAGAACTGTTCGTTTATTTTCCTTATCTAAATTATTAATAAGCTCCTCTTGTATTTTTTCTGCTAATAACTTGCCGGATGAATTATCCTTTGAATAAAAAGTCTGGGCACCATAATATTGGGATTGTGGAAAACTATTCAAATGTACAGTAATAAACAAATCTCCATTGTTATCTTTTATAACTTCCTTACGCCTTTTTAAATCCTGAGTCTTTTTCTGGCTTACACTACCTTCAGGGGAATATAACCCCTCATCTCTTATTCTGGTCATAACAACGGTAGCACCACTTTCCGCTAAGTATTCTTTTAAATATAATACTATAGCCAAGGTAATGTCCTTTTCCTTAACTCCACCCCTACTGACTGCACCAGGATCTATACCACCATGACCCGCATCCAAAATAATAGTCTTTTGTATATTTGGCAAGAAGCTGGCAATAGCCTTATAACGATAATAGTTGATGAGTGACAAAATTATTGCAAAAATAATTGTTCCAATTATGGCTAATACAATCCATTTCTTTCTTATAATAATAACCTTCAATATAAATTCCCCCCTAATCTCCTTAATCCTTAATCTATATATATGATAGTAAAGTATTATATACAATTTAATTTTGCAATTTCAAAATTTTATTGTTAGTTTATATCTGAAGAAATACTTCCCAATTGCCTAGGAAAGTTAGCTATATTGAAAACATTGAATATACCTTTAATTTTTTTCTTATACATATTATTCATATTATTTAAAACTAAATAATTGATAAGTGTAAAATTCTACGGACTTTATTATACAAATAAATAATATTTTAATAAAAACGCTCCTTGTCTTTTACAGAAATTGTATTTACTTATGGCCATTTTGAAACTATAGAATATGTTATTACCCTAACCAATCAACTTTTGATCAAATTACCCTAATACACAAAAAAGGTTATCAGTTAAATCAATATCTTTTATTGACACTAGATAACTGAATAAACCCATATACATAGGGTATGATACCCATATATATTACTAGTAAGTAATATACATTTTGAGGGTTTTATATTAAATAATCACCAATTTATTACAAAAGGAGAGAGGATTCATGAACAACATAAAATTAGCAGTGATTTATTACAGTATGGGCGGTACAAACTATCAGTTAGCTAAATGGGCTGAAGAAGGTGCCAAGGAATTAGGGGCAGAGGTCAGAGTATTAAAGGTACAAGAACTAGCACCACAATCTGTAATTGAAAAGAACCCAGTTTGGAAAGATCATCTGGAAGCAACAAAAGACATCGGTGTAGCTACACCAGCTGACTTAGAATGGGCTGATGCAATTATTTTCAGTACTCCCACAAGATTTGGTGTTATGGCATCACAGATGAAACAGTTTCTGGATATAACTGGTGGCATATGGGCACAAGGAAAAACAGTGAACAAAGTAGTAAGTGCCATGTCATCAGCACAAAATCCTCATGGTGGTCAAGAGGCAACTATTTTATCTCTATATACGGCCATGTGCCATTGGGGGGCAATTATAGCACCACCAGGTTTCACCAATCAGGCTGTTTTTGGAGCAGGTGGCAACCCCTATGGAACAACGGTAACTGTTGATCAAGAAGGCAAAATGATTGAAGATGTAAAAGATGCAGTTAAGCATCAAGCAAAACGAACTGTTGAAATTGCTAAGTGGATAAAAAATGGGAGCCAAAAATAAGTAAAAATAAAATAGAACAAAAACCTATGCCTACCAATCTTATCTAGGTATAGGTTTTTCTCCTTAATAAATTAGACCCCCCGTAATAGATGAAGGAGTATTTATATTATTGGATTTTTTGAAGATAAAAACCGCCAGAAGATGATTCCTCTGACGGTTGTATATTTTTTTGTAATTTGACAACAAAT
>JGI24708J26588_10004245_pt1 | contig 10012 bp, 9 predicted proteins | sample BioPla1DNA2_FD_26588 | JGI IMG/M metagenome (IMG submission 26588) | reverse complement strand
TTTTTTGAATATGCATATATTTTGATATAAAATGACTTGGAGAAAAAATATGACTGATAAGATAAAAAGACTTATTGATAGTATAAATAAAGTGATTGTTGGTAAGGAAGANGTAATAAAAAATACAGTTTGTGCCCTTTTATGTGAGGGACATATTTTAATTGAGGATGTACCGGGGGTTGGAAAAACTCAACTTGTAGCAGCATTAGCAAAATCAGTTGATGGAAGGTTTAATCGTATCCAATTGACACCAGATATTATGCCATCAGATNTTCTTGGCTTCTCAATCGTAAACCCTAAGACATATGAGATGGAATACCGTGATGGGGTTGCGATGTGTAATTTTTTGCTTGCCGATGAGATTAACAGGGCATCTCCAAAGGTTCAATCAAGTTTATTAGAGGTAATGGAGGAGCATCAGATAAGTATGGATGGTACAACTCATGAATTGCCACGCCCATTCATGGTGCTTGCTACGCAAAATCCAGTAGAAACCTATGGGACATACCATTTACCTGAAGCACAGATGGACAGGTTTTTTATGAAGATAAGTATGGGCTATCCTAACTTTAACGAAGAGATGGTTATTCTGGATAGGACAGAAAACTATAATCCTATAAATAATATTACCGAACCTGCCATTAGCTTGGGGGATATTATAAAGCTACAGGAGGATGTAAGGAAAATTAATGTTTGTCAACAGGTAAAAAAATATATTTTGGATATAGTTTTTGCAACAAGAAATGATGAAAATATAACATTAGGTATAAGCCCACGGGGAAGTATTAGCCTATACAAATCTACAAAGGCTTATTCATATATAAATAATAGGGATTATGTGAATCCTGATGATGTAAAGAGNATGGTTCATTGTGTGCTTTCTCATAGAATAATATTATCACCAAAAGGAAAAACGAGGTACAAAGATACGGTTTCTTATTTGGATGAGGTGCTTGGAAAGGTAGAAGTACCGATGAATAAGATTTAGGTTTGGGGTTTAAAATATCATGAAAAAATTTATAGGTTATTTTTTTATATTGCTATTAACACTAGGTTTTACTTGTTTTTTTGATGGAAAAACAGGTGTGATAATGATAGCTTTTTTGTTACTAGTACCCCTTATATCCCTTTGCATTGCCTTGATAACAAGAAATTCTATATATGTTGAAATAGACAGTCAACCAATTATAAATAAAAATAAAAAAATGATGGTTAATATTAATATAACAAAGAGGAATGCGTTACCAACTTCATTTATCGAAATAAAAATCTTTTGTACACAACACTTTAAAAAAGATTTAGATACTGATATTTATAGGACAATATTATTCACTGAAAGAAAATCGGTAATCCCTTATATTCTGACATCTAAGATTTCAGGTAATGCGGAAATAGGAATTGATAATATCTATATTAGTGATTACTTGGGTATGTTTAGGTTTAAGTTGGAAGATATCAAGGTAAGTAATTTAAATATTGCAATTATTCCTCATATTCATGAAATTAATGAAATAAGTTTTTTCCTTAGAAATATTTATGATATTATTTGCGATGATGAGGAGGAAACACAAGGTACAGGATTATCTACAAACGCAACGGCTGGATATGAGCATAGGGAGTATGTGCCAGGTGATTCACTTAGGAAAATAAATTGGAAGTTATCTGCAAAAAAGGGTGAATTGATGGTAAGATTAGATGAATCAATTTCTTCTATGAATATAACTTTTGTATTAGATTTTATAAAAGAGGAATATGTTTCAAATGAATTATATGAGCTTCTACTCGAAGAAAGGCTTATTGAAGGAATGCTTTCAATGATAAATTCATTTGTTAAGCAAGGCATAGCTTGTAATTTAATGTATGTAAGTGGTGGTGCCATTAAAAGCGTAACTCTAGAGAAATATGAAGATGTTTTAGTGAAAGCAATTGATATAACTAAGAATAAATTTAATAGCAACAATAAGGATAATATTATTCTTACAGAAGAGATAATGAAAAAATCAGGTGTTTTTATAATATATAGTATGATTTATANCCAAGAATTATATAAAAGTCTTGATAAAGCTAGTGAAAAGGGTATTAGCATACATAAAATATTCCCACAGATACAAGGCAATAAGGAAGGAAATATGTGGCGAATAACTGAAGAATACGANGTAAGGAAGATTAATTAANAAATATAGTTAATAAGGAAAATGTATATGCATAAAATTATTAATATATTTAAGAAAATTTTTTATGGTCTTGATGATAATAAAGAAAATCGGGATTTAAGGGNAGTTTCGTTTTTATTTGGAATTTGTATTGTTACTGGAATGATTTATTATTATAATAGCAATATTATTTCATTAATGATTTTTGCAATTTTGACTTTCATAATTCAAGCTGGTGCATATTTACTNTTTGATTTTATATCAAANAAGAAATTAATTGGAACAGTGCTTTATTTGTTCGNTTTTACNATAATTTCATTTTTGGCAAATACATTAATTACTCTTCAACAATCAATTGGATTGGAAGGTTTAGATGCTGAAATTCCATTTTTCTTCTGGTTTTTAACCCCGCAATCAGCAATGCCATACTTTCCGTTTTATACTTATGCTATTTTTTTACTAGCAAGTTTTTTCATATCTTCCGCTGTTTATTATTTTACAATGATTACTTATAGAACAATAATGACATTTTTGTTGTTATTAATCCCATTAGCTATCTACGCTAAAGAATTGCATCATATCCCACCAATTCTCATTTTATTGTTATTTACTTTATATTTTAGCATAATGATTTTAAACACAACAAAGAAAAAACATAAGGATATTAAGTCATTTAAATATTATAAAACCATTTTTTGTTTTTTACTAGGCTCGATTGTGATTATAACCTTGATGCCTAAGCCAACTATAATTGCAAATAGAGATTATATTGAAAATATAATTAGTGCTAATGAGCTAACTTCAAGGCTTATGGGTACTCTTAATAAAATGAATAATAAATCTGATGGTGGCATGATGCTAAATTTTCAGAGTGATAAAATTTTATTTTATGTAAAATCAGATGAAGCAATTAACCTCAAAGCAAGGGTTTTAGAAGATTATAACTACGATAATGATAGTTGGAGCATAGAGGGGAGATATATTTACAAATCCTTTGATAACTATTCAAAAAATCTTAATCCAAATAAATTTATTAATTTAATTGAAAGGGTTTGCAAAGATAACCAAGAATTTGTTGATAAATATAATTTAAATGAGTTCTTAAACAGCAAAGAAGTCGATGACTGTGTAAAAGATATATTTGTAGAGGCAAATAATTTACCAGCAGAATATGCATTAGTTCCAACTGGATTATCCAGGCTTCCTAGCATTGATGTAAAGGATTTAATTGCAACAACAGCAGGAGAAGTTGTTATAAGAGGTCTAAAACCATTTGATTCAAAAAATAAATATGAATTAGAATATTATTCAGAAGATATTATCTATACTGAAAAAATGAATAAGCTTATAACACAATTTAAATCTGAAAATTATCGTGAATTTCTAAATGATTTAGAAACAGAAGTTGTTAAGCATTGGGGCGATGAGCATAGCATTATTTATTCACATTATTATACTTATGAGGAGGCAGTTTCATTTTATAATGACACATATCAAGAACCTAGCAATAAAATTTTGAATCTTGCAAAGGAAATTACCAAAGATGAACACTCAGATTATGAAAAAGCTAAGGCAATAGAAGAATATTTTCATGTTAATAACTTTACTTATGATTTAGAATTTAGAAAAAATGCTGGCGATAATGTAGAGAATTTTTTATTTGAAAGTAAAACAGGAGTTTGTTATGAATATGCAACAGCTATGGTAATATTAGCAAGAGCAGTAGGCTTGCCAGCAAGATATGTTGAAGGTTTTTCAGTAAGCAATTATTCAGAGAAAAATGGTTTGTATATTGTGACCGCTAGGGAGAGTCATGCATTTCCAGAGGTTTATATTTCAGGATATGGGTGGATGTCATTTGAACCAACTGTCGCTACTGAGCAAATTGATATTGCATTATCTGCAAGGAAAAAATTAATGTTCTTTATGCAGGTATCAATGTTGATAATATTTATGATATCTATTGCTTTATCTGTGATATTTATCCCCAGAGTTATGGAAATCATTTTTAGGTTAAATCTTAGAAAATATAGCTATGGTGAAAGAATAATTAGAATATTTAAGAAGCTGAAGGTAATGTTTAAATTTAGCGAAAGTATGACCGCAAAGGAGATGACTGNTTTTTTTACAAATAAATATGATGTTGATTTTTCAATTTCAGAAACAATATTTAATAAATATGTTTATGGTGGCTTAGAGATAACAGAATTAGAATTTGCGAAAGCATATGAACAATATTCCACACTATTTTCACACAAGAAAGCAGAAGATAAAAATCAGAAAAGATTTAAAATAAAATCCATTTTTAAAGTGAGAGGATGATAAAAATGCATCGGTATCTGAATTTTAACAATCGTACACTTGCAAAAACACTTGTCTTGGTTTTGGTATACTTAATAGCTATTTCCTGCATAACCTCGGAAGCAAAAACAATTTACGCAACGGATTATTATAAGGCATGGTGCCAAAGCGATGCTGAATGGGGGAGTGTTTATCTTGGAAAGAGTGGTCAAAATATGTCCCAAATCGGTTGTGCTGTAACTGCTGTCGCTATGCTGGTTGTTCATTCAGAATCGAGATCAGAAAGCACGTTTAATCCAGGGATACTATGCGAATATTTAAGCTCCAATGGTGGATTTGATTCAAGGGGTAATATTTATTGGGGAGTAGTGAATGGACTAGTTAATGAGTTTACATTTGAAAAATCAGTTACATTCAGCGGAACAACTCAGGCACAAAAAGCATTAGAATTACATAATTATATGCTATTGGGTTATTATGCTGTGGTGAGTGTAAAATATAGTGGGCATTGGGTGGCTATCGATTCTGTGAATGGCAATACGGTATTAATGATGGATCCTGCTACAAATAAAAACATTAATTTATTTGATACATATGATAATGATGGAATAGCACATATTAAATTATTTAAAGGAGTTGCTTCTACGGGAGCTGAACAAAAAAAGCTTGGTAAATATATAACAACAAGTGATTTGAATCTTAGAATTAGTTCTGGAACATATTATACAAAAATTGATTTAATACCAGAGGCAACGGAAGTAGATGTAGTAAACATTTCNGGGAATTGGGGTCAGGTGTTTTATAATGGCAAGAGCGGTTGGATCTGCCTAGACTATGCACANCTTATTTCTGAAACAGAAACAACAGTTACAACTACCGTTACAACGGAGACTCTTCCNCCTACAACAACGATACCAAGCANAGATTATAAATATGGTGAATACAGGGTAACCGCAAACTCAGGGCTTTACTATCGCTCAGGGCCGGGCATAAGTAACACGGCATATGGAATACTACCCTATGGAACATTAGTAAATGTAAAGGGTATTATAAATGATTGGGGGAATATAAGCTATAACAGTTATGATGCGTGGATATCACTTGAATATGCTGAATTTATCGGAGCCGACGAAACAACAATAACTACAGAAACCACTAATGAAACATACCCAGCTACTCCTATTATTAAGGGAGATNTAGATTCTGATGGNAAAATNACAATACATGATTTATCAAAATTNAAAAGATATATAATCAATCCGTATGCTATAGATGATGTGCTATTTAATGCTTTTGATTTAAATAGTGATGGTGTAATAGATTTAAAGGATTCTAAAGAGTTAACAAAGATTCTTACATGCCAACAAAATAAAGAGGGGTCAACNAAATGAATTGGACTGAGGTAAGTATATATACAACAACAGTAGGAGTGGACGTTTTATGTACAAGATTAATGGACTTAGGTATAAATGGTTTTGTAATAAAGGATTCAAGCGACTTTAATAATTTTTTACAGGATAAAGGAGGGCATTGGGATTATATTGATGAAGAATTAATGGGGCTCTCTGGCAGCGAAACAAATATAACCGTTTATATTCAGGAAAATTCCCAAGGAGCTGAAATGCTCGCTTCACTTAAAACGGAGATTAAGAGGATAGCAGAATCGGATAAAAATAATGAGTATGGCAGATTGGAAATCTCAATATCTAATGTTAAGGAAGAAGATTGGGCTAATAATTGGAAGCAATTTTTTAAGCCCCTGAGTGTTGGATATAAACTTCTCATTAAGCCTTCATGGGAAGAATATGAAAATATTGATAATAGACTTATTTTAGAGATTGATCCCGCATCAAGTTTTGGTACAGGACAACATAATACTACCCAGTTATGCTTAGAGTTNATGGAGGAAGAAGTTGAACCCAACGATAAATTTCTGGATATAGGATGTGGGAGCGGTATCTTATCTATTGCTGGGATATTACTCGGTGCTGAAAGCGTTGTTTCTGTTGATATTGAGGAAAATTCTATTAATACAACCATAGAAAATTTTAAAAAGAATGGAATAACACCAGAGAAGTATAAAACTTATTGTGGTAATATTATAACAGATGAGGAAATTTTGAATAGTCTAGGGGTGGAATTTGATTTAATTACAGCAAATATTGTTGCTGATGTCCTAATAGCAATGGGTATGCTTTTTAAGAATCTTTTAAGGCAAAATGGTGCATTGATAGTATCAGGTATCATTGAGGGGCGTAAGAATGAGGTTATTGATTCCCTCATAGAGATTGGATTTAGCCTTGTAGAAGAAAAANAAAAGGATGATTGGGTAGCTGCNAAGTTTATATTAAATTAGGATGTAAAACATTAATCACATTAAATTCGCCCCTATATCTTTAGATACAGGGGCGGATTAGCTTATATAGTTTTCTATGTATAATATTCTTTATTTTATTTAGCCTCTGTATTTTTTAGATAGTTTTTCATATTTTTTCTTAGTTGCTAAACCACCCCTAATATGACGTTCTTGTTTGTTCTGCTCAAGAATCTCTTTTACTAGTGTATATAATTGTGGTTGTATTTTAGGTAGTCTTTCAGACACGTCCTTATGCACTGTACTTTTACTAATCCCAAACTGCTTGGCTGTTGCTCTTACAGTTGATTTATGCTCTAATATATATTCCCCAAGTATAATCGCTCTATCGTTAGGCTGAACTTTCAAATCCCTCACTCCAATACAGTATTTACTAATTTATATGCTTCAAGCATGGAATTAATTACTTCATTACAAAGGCAATTTTATATCATTAATCTTCTGAAAATATCTTGAAAATTTGAGGGATGCAAGATAATGGGAAAGGCATTGGTCATATATGCTTGATTTTCCTACAACATTATTAATTAAAAGATGGAATAAGACTTGTAATTCTTTTTTCCATATAGTATAATAGTAATGTTAATTAAAAGTTATATAAAATATAAAATATTTAAATTTTTATAGTTTGTTTAAGGAAAGGGAGATTTATGGATCCATTTTTAGTGCTTAAATATATCGTAAGAGTTATGATTATATTCTTAATATTACCTATCCATGAATATGCTCATGCATGGGCAGCAAAAAAACTTGGTGATGATACAGCTCTTTATAGCGGGCGGCTTACGCTTAATCCACTTGCACATATTGATATTTTAGGTGCGGTCTGTTTATTTTTTACTGGGTTTGGGTGGGCTAAACCTGTGCCGGTAAACCCAATTCGCTTTAAGAAACCAAGAAAGGGAATGGCATTGACGGCATTAGCAGGTCCTGCATCTAATCTCATAGTTGCTTTTATTGCAATGATAATATATCGTTTTGTTTTATATTCTGATATTTCAGATAAAATGGGTATCCAAAACGCATCTTTTGTGTTTTTTATGATTTCTGCATTTATATCAATTAATATAGGATTGGCAGTGTTTAACTTATTACCAATTCCACCGCTTGATGGCTCTAAAATTTTAAGCTACTTTACATCAGCAAAGTTTGACAAGTTTCTCTTTCAGTATCAACAATACCTTCCAATTATATTTATTGTATTAATTGTTTCAGGGATATTAAGTGGACCTATAAACTGGATATCCAGTATTATATATGATGGAATGATCCTTTTAACAAATTGGATTGATTTAATAATGAAAGCAGTGAATAAATAAATTATGGACAGGATATCCTTTAAGCTGGAAGTATTTGAAGGACCACTTGATTTATTATTGCATCTTATCTCTAAACATAAATTGAATATTAATGATATTGAAATTTCAAAACTCCTAGAGCAGTACCTATTATACATGGAGGATTTGACGGAAAATAATTTTGATATTGCTGGTGATTTTTTAGAAATGGCAGCTAAGCTAATATATATTAAGACAGTGTCATTGTTGCCTAAACCGAATGATGCAGAAGAAATAAAAAAAGAGTTAGAAGGTTCACTTATAGAATATTCTCTATGTAAGAGGGTTGCAAAACTGCTAGAGACGGGCTTCGTTGGTAATGATATTTTTGTAAGGGAACCCACTAAATTGAGGATATCGACAAAATATGAGCTAACTCATTCTAGTGAAGTTTTGAAAAAGGCTTACAACAATCTCTCATTACGAAATATAGATGAAAGACCTATACTTGAAAATAGAATTAATAATATTATAAGGCATAAGATGGTATCTGTTACAACTAAGGTTGTACATATACTAAGGAAGTTATATACAGTAGGCTATGCACAAATGGATAGCCTTTATGATGGCATTACCGAACGCTCAGAACGTGTAGCAACCTTTCTGGCTATATTAGAATTAACAAAATCAGGTCGAATAAGAATTAGCGAGGATAATTCAGAGATATATTTTATAGGAAGAAAGAAAAGATTTGCTAACGCTTAGCAGGGGGTATTAGATGAATTTGAATGAAAAGCTATCCATACTAGAGGCAGTTTTATTTGCTTGTGGTGAACCAATGGAATCAAATAAGCTTGCTGAGGTTTGTAAGGTTACGGTGGATATTATAGCTGATTTGATAAAAATTCTTAATGATAGATATGATACAAATAAAAGTGCTTTGCAGGTTATGAAACTTGGTGGATATTACCAACTTTGCACTAGAAAAGAGTTTGCCGGATATATAAAAACTATATTGGAATCAAAGCGTTCCACACCGCTTTCTAATGCTGCATTGGAAGCACTTACAATAGTGGCATATAACCAACCTGTTACAAAAAGTTTTGTTGAGAATATAAGGGGCGTGGATAGCTCATCCATTGTAAACTCTCTTGTAGAAAAAGAACTTTTAATGGAATCAGGTAGGCTTGATGTTCCTGGAAAACCTGTTTTATTTAAAACAACTAATACTTTCTTACGATGCTTTGGACTAAATTCCCTTGATGACTTACCACCTTTGCATGATGATTATGAGGATAAGCCACTTTTCAAGGGAAACAATGTGTTATTAAAGGATAGCGAATAGTTAAGCATTGCATTGAAAGGACGAAGCTAATGGTTTTATTATGGATACTTCTAGGTTTGGTGACAATTATTTTAATCCTATGCTTTTGCCCAGTTACTTTATTTGTAAGTTATATTGATGGAGAATTGGATTATAGCCTTAAATACTTAGTATTTAACATTGTTAAAACTGGTGAAAAAAAGCATAAAAAAAGAAAAGATAAACATAATAAAAAGAGTAGAGATTTAAATAATAAAAAAGAAAGTAGCAAAAAAGAAGACGTGACTGCTATCCATCCATATATAGAGGAAAGTTTAACTGTAAAAAGAGAGATGAGGAATAAAAACCCTAAGCCTAAAGGGAAGAAGAAAAGGAGAAAGCTAGGGTCAAAAGCAGAAGGGTTGAAGAATGATGGATTAGAACTCACAGAAAAAATAAAACTTATAAAGGATATAATATCTGCAAGTAGGAAGGGATTAAAGAGGATTTTAAAATCTATATCTATAAGGGATGTATTTATTGATTTTACAATTTCTGATGAGGATGCATATGAATGTGCTATGAAATATGGCAAGATAAATAT
>JGI24708J26588_10004243_pt1 | contig 10013 bp, 10 predicted proteins | sample BioPla1DNA2_FD_26588 | JGI IMG/M metagenome (IMG submission 26588) | reverse complement strand
AAAGGTCAATTTTATTTCGGGATAGGTCAGACATTTTAAGATAATAGTTTGAGAAAGCCGGTGGATAAAAGCATCCACTGGTTTTTTTTACATTTGTCCGGCACATAGACCCTTGTTATACTTAATTTAGATCATTTTAGAAGGAATGAGTAGATGAACACTTACGTGAAAGTTACCCTGTTAGTTGTCTTGAGCCTAGTTTTATCTGCCTCAACACTTATGATACCGGCGCGATTTGAAGCTAAAGAGGACAACAATGTACTTGAGTTCGAACGACTATTGGCAGAAGAAGAAGAAATTCTAAAAGCTTATGAACAGGAACTTATAGAAAAAGGTGAGCAGTTCTTGATGGAACAAGAGAGTCAGTTACGCAGAGCTCNGGANCAAGAATTGCATGATGCTACAAAGGAACTGATTAGTGAATTTGAAACGAAAGCATCCGAGTTGCAAAGGGAAATTGCTAAGAAGAGGCTTCGCAATCAATTGGAATTAGTTCTTGTTTCATTAAATGAGGATCAGCAGTCTGCAAAAATGCAGCAAATTTCAGAATCAAACAGTGAGTTTATTGAATTGCAAAAGGAGATTCAACTTGAACTCGAGATGCNCTTAGCCGAATTAAGATTAGAGCATGAAGCGATATGGGTCACGGAAAAGGAAGAATTGCGAACNCGCCTAGAAGGAACACTGGCGGAGCAATTTAGTGTTTTTCAAGAAGAACGTTGGAAGATTTTCGAAGAAAANATCTCTAATCTAGCACCGGAATTGCGTAGGCAACTGGCAAATAGGTAATACTAAACCCAAGTAAGCTAACTTTTATGTTAGGCACCAAAGATAAGGTGGTGACGGAAAAGTGAAGTATCTACCTTGGGGTTTAGTGGCACTTTTAGCCTTGGCCCTAATCTGGTCATTTTGGGCGGGGGCACCTGCCGAAACTATTGGCACGGTCAATCTCACTAGGATTGTGGATGAGAGTGCACGAGCTCAAAATCTAAACCAAAAGTTAAATGACCGCTATAACGAACTTATCACTCAGTTTAACCTCGAAGAAGAGCCTGATGAAGACGATCCAGGGAGGGCAGATCGTGAACGGCAAGCTTATGCCGAGTATTTAGCATATCGTCAGGATCTGGAGGTTCAATTTCAACAAGAAACAGACAGGGTGATTAGGGAAGTCGCCGAAAATTCAAGAGTTTCGGTGGTGGTTGACGAAGATGTCATTCGCTTTGGGGGTCATGATTTAAGTGATGAAGTTATAAAAAGATTAAAGTAAAGACAAGGAGGGGGGTGCTGCGGCACCCCTTTTCTTAACAAAATACCTAATAACTCCCACAGCTTATTGGCAGGTAATTCTTCAATGTGAATAGAATAATGTAGAACATCTGAAAAGAAAAGAGGTTAGTTATGTCTAAAAGAATCTTACTTATGCAAATTGTGTTTTTAATGCTGATAATTATCTCAGCACCGGTCTTTGCCTCAAACGTTTTCTCAATTCCCACAGGCGATACATTAAACCCCGGAACATTGGAAGTTGATTATTCCTTTGTAGGCGGTGGTAATACACTGGATTTGAATTATGGTATATATTCTGGCTTGAACATTGGTGTTAGCCAATGGTTTGGGAGCGGTGGAAGTAGTTTAGCAGGTAGCTTAAAGGTTGGATTGATGGGTGAAACCCAGACAACGCCTGCCCTTGCCGTAGGGGGCGCTCTAGGTTCAGGCGGCGGCGGGGAAATCTATCTTGCCCTGAGCAAGCAACTAGGTACTCCCGTTATTAGGGGTCATGCAGGAATCGGAGTTGGTACAGGCGCCAATGTACGACCCATGGCCGGTGTCACTGCGGTTTTAAATCCTGTGCAAGTTCAAAAAGGAAATAAAAAAGCCGGGCCAACTACTGTTGTTTTCTTGGAATACGATAATGGCGGAGTTAATGGTGGGATAATGTCCCATTTTAATCCAAATTTCAAAGCTAAATTAGGTTTAGCGACGAATTCGGGTTTACTTTTAGGTTTGAATTATAAANTTTCTTTTTAAGTAGGTCGCTGTTTAACCTGTGAGGTGTTTGCATGAGGATTTTCGATCGTTATTTAATACGCGGCTTTATAGGACCCTTTCTCTTTTGTGTTTTTGGGTTTACTGTGGTCCTATTAAGTGGTCTGCTATTTCAGCTTACCGATTTGATTTTNGTCAATGAAGTGGCTGTCTTTACTGTGGCTAAAATGCTTCTGTATCGAATTCCGGCAACGGCGGTAATGACTTTGCCCATAGCAAGCTTATTTGCCACCTTATTGGCCATAGGGCGTTTAGTGCAGGATAATGAGATGACNGTATTACGGGGAAGCGGAGTATCTTTTCCCCGTTTAATTGTTCCAATTGTAATTTTAGGATTATTAATAAGTATATTCAATTTTTGGGCCGCGGAAAAGATCGTTCCTCAGGCAAATCATGAATTCGAAAATACTTTGCGGCGAATTATCTTTTCCGATGGAGTTCCCATTGTAGAGGAAAATGTATTTTTCCATGGCGGAGATGACCGCTACTTTTATATCGAAGAAGTAGAGACCAAGACGAATGAATTGAAGAATATTCTCGTGTACGAATTGGGAGATTCTGATTTTCCCAGCTTAGTGAGTGCAAAAACGGGGATATTTGAAAAGAATGTTTGGGTACTATTNGATGGAATATTACAGGAACTTGACGATGATGGCTTTGTTGAATTCGAAAGTCGCTTTAAACGCATGGAAATAGTTACTGAGCAAGATGGTGAAATGTATTTAGGTAACCAGCGAACGGTTGATGAAATGAGCCGTAAAGAACTGGGTGAATATATTGAGCGCTTTCAACGTAGTGGGCTTAAGGTACGCTCTTTCGTAGTTGATTATCATATGAAGATGTCTTTGCCCATGGCTTCCTTTGTCTTTGCCCTTTTTGGTGCTCCTTTAGCCTTAAAAGGCAAGGGGGGTAGATCCTTTGGTATAGTGGTGAGCCTAATTGTATTATTGTTTTACTACGTGGCAATTTCTGTTTCCCGTTCCTTAGGAATTAACGAAGTTTTTCCCGCTCCGGTAGCCGCTTGGCTCGTAAATGTTTTATTTGCCGTAATGGGATCTATATTTTTAATCAAGGCCGATNAATTACGTTAGAATTAAGGAGATACTGATGGGCCTAAAAAAGCCAAAGCTCTTCCGTATTTTGTTTATATTAGGATTTATAGTGGTTAGCACTCTTAGCTTCGTACCCGTTGCCTATTGTGGCGAAGAGAGAGTGCAAATTGTCGCGGAGGACTTTGGCTCATACGATTTCAATAATAATGTTTTTAAAGCCCAAGGAAATGTTGTCATAACTAGTNAAGATTTTATACTCAAAAGTGATGAATTATGGGTTAATTTATCTACGAGCGAAGCTGAGCTTAAGGGTAACGTTAGTCTCATCCAAGGGGAACAAGAGGTTACCGGGCGCTTTTTATCTTATAATTTAGAAACTGGTGAAGGTAACTTTGAAGAGGCCCGCACCGAGATTCTTTTGGCAGACGAAACAGGTACCTTATTTGTCTTTGGCAATGCTGTAGAGTTGGATGATGAGAGCTATACCGTGGAAAAAGCCACCTTTACCACTTGTGAATTGGAGAATAGTCATTATCATATTGCAACAAAAAAAATTGAAGTCATCCTCGGTAAACGGGTAATAATCAAGGGTGTAACTTATTACGAGGGTAAGATACCTATCTTTTATTGGCCATATNTAGTNATTCCGTTAGATACAATGGATGAAGATAGATTTTTTAATTTACCTGTAGTGGGTTATGGGGAGTATGAAGGTTATTATATGTTAAATACCTTCAATTATTATTTTAACGAGAATTCCTATGGCAATATTCATCTAGACGGCTATTCTAATTTGGGCGTAGCTATTGGCGCTAAACACAATTACGATCTGAAGAAATTAGGAAAGGGTTCTTTACATNTTCATGGTTTGCCTGGGTACGCTGATATTTTATCGAAAAAAGCATGGAATCACGAATTGAAAATCTCTAATTTAACTTTGAAAACAAATACCAGTGAGGAAAATTCTTGGATGCGCCAAGAGTTCACCACTAAAAATAGCGTGGCGCTTAATTTGCCTAGACTCAAAACAGAGCTCTGGTATAACTATAAGCTAACCCCCAGATTACTCGTGCANCGTTTAGAAGAGTACGGTGGACTATGGTCGCAGAATTTAACAAAAGATTGGAAGCTTGATTTAAGAGGTAGTTTTACTGAGCGTGAGACTACTCAAACTTTGCGATTAATTGACTATTTAGGTGAAACCACGTATGTAAAAGATAAGCATAAATTCACACTGGCAGTACAACAGCAGGTGAATCCGGATCTTTTAGAATCAGAAGTACAGCCATGGCGCAGTATTCAGAGAATTCCCGAATTCAAATGGGAAAATAGTGATTTTGGAGCAAAAAAATCTCCATTTAGATCCCAATTAGNGGTGGGAAGATATCAAGAACGCCCCGTTTTAACAAAGCAATCCCGAGTTTTTGGACAACTTAGTTTAAAATCGCAAACTTGGCGCCCTTTTGATAAAACCAGAGTAACCTACCAAGGTGATCTATCTACAAGCTACTATGGTGATCGAAAACAACAAACTTGGACCTATGGTCGCGTGTCGGTAAGTCAAGAGTTAGTGAAAGGTCTTCGCCTTACAAACACTTATAGAAGACGAGATGTGTGGGGTTTCACTCCTTTCCGGTTTGATCAGCAAAAGCCTTTACAAGATTTAGGCTTTGAACTCAGCTATACAAATTCTAAGTTGCGAACTAGCGTAAATAGTANATATGATTTTTTATCCGAAGGGTTTAGTCCCCTTATTTTTAGGGCGAATTGGAAAGCTACAAAAAGTTTATCGTTTGATTTGTACGGTTACCATGATTTAAATACAAAAGAAACACTTACTCTTGTGCCCATGGTGGATTACAAAACTGAGGATGTAGGATTTAAACTTGGCTTACGTTATCATCCCACAACTAAAACAGTGGAACGTATAGATTCTCGTATATCTGTTCCGGTGGGTAAAACTTGGCGTGTTGGGTACGAAAGTATCTTTGAGCCTCTAAATCAAGAGTTTATCCAAGGGCATGTAACTCTTACTANGGATTTACATTGTCGCACGCTAGAACTAAATTACGATCATGTAGAAAAACGGGTCGCTTTGCAATATACTATCAATGCATTTCCCAACATGCCTATCGGTTGGGACTCTAAGGAAGGCATGAGCCTATTCGATTTAGACGAGGTTACTGATATAATCGGGGGTATAGAATAATGAATCTAACCGCCAAGACTAAATTGATCATTATTAGCTTTGTTTTGATTATCGTGACTATTATCTGTTATTTTATTTATCTAGTTTGGTTTAATCCACCTCCACCTGCGGAAAATATTCCACCAAGTGTTCAACTACATGAATCTCGATTGATTGGTCGCAAGGATGGAGAAAGGCAATGGGAGATTTTAACCAACTCCGTGTTACAAGCAGAGGGTCAGGTTACTTTAACTGAAATGGATAAAATTACGCTTTTCCAAGAACAAGAACCTTATTTTCTCGTAGATGCTGAAAAGGCAATCTGGGATCGGAGAAAAAATAATTTAGAATTATATAACGCGGTAATAGTGCAAATCGACGATGAATTTAAGCTGGAAAGCGATCTTTTGATTTTAAACGAAAAGGATAGCACTCTCACATCGCCCGGTCAGGCGAACATTGACTGGCAGGGACTTGCTATTGTTTCGGAANAAATGATTTTAGAAATGGAAACCGGTTTATTGCATCTAAAGGCGGGTGTAGAAATAAAGGATCGCGAATTTTCTTGGAAAATGAGCGAAGCCATTTATGATTTAGACAATGATCTAATGGANTTTTACGGAGTTGTGATTTTCGAGACGGAGGTGGAAAAAGATGAACAATAAAAGATCAGTTCTTTTTATTCTAGTTTTAATTATCTTTTGTTCTCACTTAGTGCCTGTTTTAGCTGAAAGCGAAAAGGGAAGGTTAGAAATCGTAGGTGTTCCCGACGATGTGGTGGCCGGACGCTATGATCCCGATGCGGGCATTTTCTATGCAGATGTTAGGGAAATTCCGGACGCACTAATTAAAGTGAACTTTGATGACGTGCAGATTTTAGGATACAAGATGGAATGGAATACCAAAGACAACTATGCACTTTTTAGTAATGACGCTAAATTAGAGAAGGATGATTTCGAGCTATCTGCACAAATCATTGAATATTTTGGTGATGATAAAAAGCTAATTGCTAAAGATAATGTTCTTGTTGTCACAGATGATGCAAAGATTTATGCCGACAACTTAGATTACGATGAAGAGACAGATGAGGCCCTTTTCACCGGCAACGTTAAGGTGATTTTTGAAGATGGGGAGTTAGAGGGCCAAAAATTTCTGATGCTTTTGGAGAAAAGTGAACTCCGGTTTTATGGTTCATTTCAAGGAGAGTTTAATACGGATAATAAGTAATAATTGGAAATACTAGAGAGTATTACCGCTTAAAACCCAGCTAGAGCGTGTTATAATAAAGGCACTAGGTGAGGAGGAAGGGTAATGCTCTCTTTTTTTCGCGATGGTTTTTATCAAGATGTAATCATCTTGTTGATATTGACAATAATAATTGGCTCCGTGTTTTCCCAAGGGGTTGCATGGGCTATTGACACATATTTTGGTGATACCCTAGATGATATGATTGGTGAATATGGAGAGTACGATTTGATTTTGCATATTCGCGANGAAGCGAAAGAGGCGGCTATGCGAGAATTAGAACGCATTGGTGAAGAATCGTTTCCCGGATTTAAACTAAATCAAACATTCACAATCGCGGGACAAGCCAATATATTTTTTGGTTTACCGAAGGCGCAACGAACAAAGGAGGTGCTCGAAAGCATTGCCTCCTACTTTGGCGCGGTTCCGGGGCTAAATGGGTATACCCTCATGGTGGAGCCTAGCGTTTTGATTCGCGGCGTACACCCCGGAGTGCGTCAAGAATTGCGGGAATTGATTAGTGAAGTAAACGGTGTGGGTTTTGTTGTACAAGACGGGAACAACTTGATTGCTGTGATAGATGCAGAAGATACCGTTTCGCGAGTTTCTAAAGACATAGATGTTATTTTGGCAAATTACGAGATTTTAGAGCTTCGCTTCCCCATGGGTTTTGAAGTTGACACCGGAGAAGTGGGACAACAAGCACTAGACATTTTACGCGCCCATTATCCCATGATAGAGGGGGATTATACTAATATAACTTCGGCAGAATATGGCGAAGATCTAGATGCCTTTTTGAAAACCTTGATGGAGATGCGTGCATTTTTAGCCGGCTATGCGTCTAAGGTAACGATTATTGGCGCAGAAGGCGCCCATTTGGGCGTAGGTGAACTTTTGGTTTTAGTATCAAAAGAAGACTTTGTGGATGACTTGGTTGTGGAGATCACTGAGGTTACGCCCATTAATGTTAAAGGAATGATAGTGAAAGGATCACCTGTACAATCCATGGACAAACTGGTTTTACCTGCCTATCGCTGGGAAGGGGAGAGCGGACGCGGAGAATTAATAGGTGATGGTGAAATAGAAAATGAACGTTATCGTTTGGCTTACGCCATTGATGAAAGTTTAAGGCTTTTAGAAGAATTAGAAGAGCTGTCGGTCCAAGCTAATGAGGCCGTAAGTAACGCCGATGCAGTTTTGACAACCTTCCAAGAAGCACTAATGCAATTGGAAGTCTTGCAAGTGCAAATGCGACAACTCAACGAGGGTATTAGCAAGGGCGATGCGAAAGCCTCAGGCGAACAGTTTTTAGTTTCTTTACTACTAAACGGTCTATTTCAAACGCTGGCGCAGGCGGCAATAAATACCGGTGAAGGCTCGTTAGATTCATTAGAAAGTCTTGATATTGAAGAGATGCGCCGTAGTTTAAATGGAATTAGTACACAGATAGCCAATGTTCAAGGCATTGATTTAACAGCGATCATCGAACAGATTAGTCATGTGAGAAATACCCTCCCTGATTTACGCGATGAAGAAATAGGACAATCTATTCGCTTAATCAACACTTATCTTGGAGGACAAGTAATTCCGGGAGAGAGGATTCAAATTTTAGTTCAAGGTAAAGAATTTGNTGAGAAAGGGTTAGAAAAGCTCTTTAGGGATAAATTGGACAATCCTTTAGTTCATATATACTTCACTTCAGTGGGAATGATTAATCCGGATCCTCGAGGTGAAATCTTCAGGATTTTAAAGGAAGTCCGCTCAATTGTGGCAGGCTTACTTTCAATAGTCTTTACGCTCATCGTTTTAATTTTGGATCATGCAACCATTTTTAGCACTCTAAAATATGTTCGATCCACAAAAACCCCCATTAAAAAATGGTGGATGAAAGTATTTGATCCCCTTTTGGTAACGGGAGGAATTGTCGGTAGCCTGATTTTAACCTGCGTGTTTAAGCTTAGCCGGGCCCAANTTCCCTTCTTTAGTCTTCCGGTAATTGTCCTTGTGGGCTTTTCCCTNGGCATGCTTGTCGTGGTTTTTGCGGAACGATTTAGCCCCATAAATAGTATGGAGGTAATGGCCGGGCAGTCATTAGGCCTATCTAATGTGCAAATAATGAGGGAAATTCTTATTCCCTCAAGCAGGCCGGGATTATTGAACTTGCAAAATCGTTNGAAACAGAAATTTTAAGGTGGTGAAAGTAGTGCTTGAACTTAAAGACGTGCGAAAAAGTTACGGGAAACTCGTTGCATTGGACGGCGTAAATTTGGATGTAAAAAAGGGTGAAACTGTTGTTATTATGGGTCCTTCGGGATGCGGAAAGTCCACCCTTATTCGTTGTGTCAATCGCCTAACAGAACCTGATCAAGGTACAATTATTCTTGATGGCCAAAATGTAGTTGAACTAAGCCATGATGATTTGCAAAAATTAAGAAGAAATGTGGGATTTGTTTTTCAACAGTTTAATCTTGTAGCACGCCTCACAGTGCTAGAAAATGTCATGTTTCATCTGGTGCTTGCAGGTATGGAAAAAGAGGAAGCACGGGAAAAAGCCGAAACAGCCTTAGATAGGGTTGGCCTCAAATCAACTGCTTCGCGGAGACCACATGAATTAAGCGGTGGACAGCAACAAAGGGTGGGCATTGCCCGTGCTTTAGTTACAAATCCCGAAATTATGTTATGGGATGAACCTACCGCTTCGTTAGATCCCATTTTAGTAGGGGAGGTCTTAGATGTAATGGAAGATTTAGTTAAAAGCACAGGAACCACAATGGTTATAGTTACACACGAGATTTCTTTTGCATTACGAGTAGCCGATAGAATTGTATTCATGGACGAAGGTCAAATTGTTGAAGAAGGTCATCCTAAGCAGGTTTTGGAACATCCGCAATCAAAGATAGCCAAATTGTATAAACGACTCCTATCTAACTAAAAAGACCTGCTGAAAAGAGGAAAACACGCAAAAGAGAAGAAAACTCTAAAGTATATCTAGTCTTTTAGTATTTTTAGCTAAGGAGTGATTTTCCATGTCAGAAATGCTTACCATTGACCAAATTAGGGAGATGTTACCGCATCGCTATCCTTTTCTTTTAGTAGATCGGGTTTTGGAAAGGGAAGAAGGCGAAAGAATTGTTGCCATTAAAAATGTAACGATTAATGAGCCGTTTTTCCAAGGCCACTACCCTGAAACACCGGTAATGCCCGGTGTATTAATAGTTGAAGCCATGGCACAAGTAGGCGGATTGATAGTTGGAGGAGCGCCCGGCGCAGACGTTATCCCTTTATTAGCTGCCATAGAAAAAGTAAGATTTCGCGAGGTTGTTAAGCCCGGTGATCAATTGGTCATCACCGCTACGGTGCAAGCAAATAGATCGGGCTTAGTGAAAATATCGGCTCAAGCAAAAGTCGCGGAAAAGATTGCAGCACAAGGTGATTTGACATTTGTTTTAGCACCGAAAGAAAATAAATAGATACTAAAT
>JGI24708J26588_10004232_pt1 | contig 10019 bp, 10 predicted proteins | sample BioPla1DNA2_FD_26588 | JGI IMG/M metagenome (IMG submission 26588) | reverse complement strand
AAATTTTTCTAATACCTCGGCCGAGGTATTAGAAAACCAAGCAGCATAGCAGTAACCATTGTGGCAAAGGAATTTACACCAACATTTAGGACTTGACTCATCGATGAGATGTTTAAATAAAGAATCTGCCTAACTAACAATTTATATTAAATAACGACTATTTTGTCATGGTTTAATACTGACAAAGTCTTTCTTTCTATTGTTGCAGCAATATATAACCGATTTCGTTCGCTATCTTCTTTTTTATTACTAAATTCGTTGCTCATTAATAACGTTTTCTCTAGGAATCATCCCATCATTTACAGCACAAATGATCCTATGGTCAAATTCTAAACCCTTTTCATGATGCAGTATTACCATGTGTATTCCTTTTAGGGATTTTTTAGAAATCTTAATATAGCTATAATTATTGAAACACAATTAAAAAATTCTAGCTATTTTCGTATAAACTCTATTTGCTATTTGTTCTCATTAAAATACAGCTGGTGAACGAGATTGTCTTGTGTCCATAGTAGTATTCTACGTTGTTTTTGCGACAAATATCGCTGACAAAAAGTCCGGCTGCTTCCATGGAAGGTGATGCCAGAGTTGGATATCGACACGGATTGTCAGGATAGGTACATTCTGTACAAAGATTACAAGCACCTGCAGGCATAGGAAAAATTGAATCATATTGAGATTTTAAATAAACAGCAAATTCCATGAATTTTGTTTTATGATTTTTTTCCGTCTCCATCATAGTTTCAATATCAAACTCATCATCAAGTTCAGCAACATGTTGCATAATATAACCTGAGTCATAAGTATTTATTCTTGCGGCAAGCTCTTCCAGCGTTCCGCAAGCAGGAGGGCAAGTCCACTGCTTATTATACATTTGACATTGATCACTGTTACACATCTCTCGAATACTTTCCAGTGGCACAAGTGTTTCGATTTTGAGCGGAGCAATTGTAGAAAATCCCAATTTATTCAGAGCGATATCTTTCATTTCTTCTTCCGTATAAATTTTATTTTTATCCAAAGATTTTTCCAAGTTTAGAAGTTCTTTACCTAAATTAATATGAACACCTCTCTTCTATCCAATCTAAATAATACTTACTTAATAATATCAAATTATTGTGCGACAATTCAGAATATAAGTATTCTATTCAAAACTCTGTGAAGAACATAGAGTCTATGTAATTATCGGTAAAATTCTCATCTGTAGATAACTCGATATATTTGCAGATATCCCTGATATTTTCCAAATAATTAAGCTGCTGTTTCGAATCCTGATTTGGTGCTTTTTGAGTCATCGAGGTTAAAACCATGGTTGCTCCGGTCAATGATGCATTACCCAGCACTTTGGTTTTGTTTACAAAAATTTCAGGGATCATACCGATATCTGCAAGACTTTTGACATTAATGGCACTTCCGAAACCTCCTGCCAAATAGAATGTATCAATTTCTCGATTATTAACATTCTCTGACTCGAGCAATGTTTTAAGTCCGGCAGCAATCGCCCCTTTGGCAGTTTGCAGCTTTCGGATATCTTTTTGAGTTAAATAAATTTGATTTTCTTTATCTATTAAAATTACCTTTTGCTCATTAACCTCAGCTAGATATTGCTTCAAATTTTCAGCAACTTCGTCCCGATCACTGATCAAGCCGGAATCCTGAATCAGACCCGAACGAACACCTACGGCGAGCATGTCTAATAATCCTGAGCCACAAAACCCTTGGGGCGTTTTGTCTTCTATCGTCGTAAATCTAATCGGACGGTCGAACTTAGGATGATATGAAACCATGTCTACTGCTCCGGGAATACCAAGCATCCCTTGCTCTATTTCAGCACCTTCGAAAGCAGGACCGGCTGCAGTAGCACATGAAACCATATTGCTTGAAGATCCAAGAACCATTTCACCATTTGTACCGATATCGAGCAAGCAATTCAACTTATCGGACTTATACATTCCTGAAGAAATAATCCCGGCAGTAATGTCGCCACCAACATAACCTGCTATTGCGGGGAAAATATAAATTTTAGTTTCCGGATCTAAGTTCAGCCGGATATCTTGCGGACTTACTATCTTGCCAAAATGAGATAGGGGATTAAAAGGAGCAACGCCAATCGTCTTCGGTGAAAGGGATGTTAAGAAATGTTCCATTACAGTGTTACCTGCAATACTGCAAACTGATATTTGTTGTTTCTCGAGCTTGAGATCTCCCAACGAATTATCAATCATTGAGTTTAATTGACTTTGCATAACCTCACTTAAGACTTCAACTCCATTTTTATTAGAAAAATCAATGCGCGATATTACATCTGCACCATAACCATTTTGTTTATTTCTGGCTTTTTCTTCACCCAACCAGTCACCGGTATCTGCATTAACCAAAGCCATTACAATTGTTGTAGTCCCAATATCAATTGCTATACCTAAATTTGTACTTGAAGTAATTCTAGCAAGATTTTGCTCAACTTCTGCAACATTATGCAAAAAATCTGACTGAATCTTCAAAGTATCATCCCGTTCCAAAGATACTACTTTTTCAGCTAAATGAACCGTAATATTCTCATCAATTCTGGTTTGACAAGAAATTACATCTCCAAAGTTCTCTGTCTTAACTATGCACCGGCGACAAGTACCGCGACCTCCACAGGTATTGGCCACTTCATAAAAGCCCATTTTATAGAGGCAATTGAGAAGATTACTTCCTACCGGAAACTTTTTACTTGTTTCTTCTCCATTTCTTATGACTGTCAGTAATGCCTTTTTGTTATTCTTCATATTGTTTTTTGCCATAACTCTTACTTCCTATTTTATAACCCGGAAATGCTCATACTAGAGCAAGTTTAGACTACTTCTTGTATTGTAAAATAATTATGATCTATTTTCTCAAGTGCATCTGNCACAACTTCNGCAGTATTAAAATGAGTATCAAAAATTACATAAACCAGGTTAAGATTTTCTTCATATAACANCTTTTGTTTGTATTCCTTAACCTCTACAATCGGTCCAACACAGTCAATCAGAATAATNTTTTCTTCAGATTCCAAACGACAAAAACCTTTGATTCTATAAGTTTCATCTGAGATCAATTGTAAAAAATGCCTGATTTGATTAACTGTAGCAGCAGGATTTACTTCAAAGATCATACGCTTCAAATCATAGTCTCGACTTTCGCCTACTACATCAGGCACATTACTATTAACATCCTTAAGATCCAATGCTATATCAAGTTCTTCCGCACTTTTAAATGGCAATTTTGAGTAAGTTGTTTTAATCAAGTCAATTTCCGGTTTCATCACGGAAATTCTCTTCTCAATCTCAGCTAAGATTGCTTCTGAAGCAAGATCGGCTTTGTTGAGAATTATCAAATCTGCCAGAGCCAATTGTTGCAACACTCTACGGTTCGTTTCGCTACTGACCAAGAAACGTGCTGCATCTAAAATACAGATTGCACCTTTGTATTCATAAGTACTACCGGAAAACTCCGAAACATAAAGGATTGTGTCTTCGACTTGCTGTGGATCTGCTAATCCTGACGCTTCAATGAAAATAACATCAAGATCTGTCTCTTCCAGATCAGTCAGCATTTCTTCAAAAAGTGGCAGTTTACAGACACATGAAATTAAACCATAATTAATCTCTTCAATCTTTCCCTTAAGATCATTAATGATATTGGCATCTACATTATTTTTACTATACTCATTGATGATGTAGACTATTTTTTTGTCAGGAAAATATTTTGTTAATTCACGCAAAGCTGTTGTTTTTCCTGATCCCAAAAAACCTGTCAATAAATAGATTGCTTTGGTCATCGTTTTCTCCTTAAGTTTACTGAGCATCAATATATTTGTTTTTGGCTAATTCTATCAGTAAGTTCAATTGTAAAATAAAATGACCTCTTAACAATTGAGTTTGCTAAAAGGCCAATCTATTGCTGTATTTTTCAATTACTATAATACTTCTTCAATGGCTGCTTTCAGCTCTTCTCTACTTGGTACAATTGATGAAAACTTGAGTTGCCCATTAACATAAATTGAGGGTAACTTCTCAACACCCATCTTTTTAATTCTGGCAATATTTTCTTTAACCGTATATTTATATTCAACCATATCAATTGTAACCCCATAATCTTTTTTTATTTCTTGAGCTGCACCGAACATATAAGTACATGCTGCACAAGTTTCCGAATCTAGGGTAAATACTTCTAAAAGAGGTTTCTCCAGATTATCATAATCAGGTAGTTCAACATCTTCATAATCTTCTTCCGCACTATAATTCTCTANCATGGCTTTCGCCTTGTCCGGCTCTAAAACTGTCATAGTAATTCCTATCGTATTTTCGATTGGGATATCATATGGCATATCACAGCCGGGTGCTAAAACAAAATTATCCGTATTATCCATTGATTCAAGTAATTCTACGACAAAGTTCATATTATCAAGTTGATTACCATGTAACATGATTGTGGTTAATGGGATGTTGCCACCAATTACAACATTGTATTTGTCTGTAATTTTTTTAGCTTCAACTAAATCAATATTTTCATCAACTGATATTGAATCGGGCTCAGTTTGACACATTACTTCAATATTTCTGGTTGCGTCACCACAAACAAAAAAGGACGAATATGCATTATGTGCTTTGATTGTTTTGAAAAGTTTCTTGTACGGATCACTGACAAATTCTTCAAAGTGATCTGATGATATTTGTGAAATCAAAGGATCAGTAACAGCCAAGACATCAACTCCGGCTTCAATAAACATGATACTCATTTTCTCCGCAACTTTACGTGCAAAATCCATCAATGAAATAACATATTCATCATCATCATACATGTCCATGAATAAGTCATTCCCACGTAGATGAGCGGCCAAAGTGAAAGGACCACAAATAACGCCATAGATCAATGTATGATCGCCGACTGCTTCTTTGAAACGTCTGGTTACATCTAAAACCATAGGAATACGTCCGGAATTTTCATCAGGAATCTGATCATCTGAAGGAATTGTCGGATCATCCGCTAAGATATGTGTTCTAACAGATGGCGGCGCATAATCCGCCCAAACCAATTCACAGCCCAGTGCTTCCGCTTCCAGCTGAAGATCAAAAGTAACCGGTTGACCGTGAGGTTTATAAATCTTATTTACTTCCATAATAGATTCAAATAATTTATCAGCATCTGATAAAACTTCTCTGGCATTATAGCCTACCAATTTTCCTGCATGTACTCCTGCAAATGGTAACCAAGGAATTTGATCTGTCTTCCTGTGTTCCAATACATCAATTAAAACTTGTTTATTAGGCATAATAATCCTCCTATAATAATATATTATTCTTTAATAAAATTAATCTGAACATCCTTGGGTAAGGCCAAACCCGCTTCAGCTTCAATGCATTTGATAATTCCGGAAATTGTAGGACAGGAAGCATGAGGCGGAAAATGCTCTTGCGCATATTGGGTAAAAGGGTCCTCTCCCGGACGAACCAAGCAGACTTCAAAAGCATCAAACTGATCACCTAAAATTGAGTTAATCTTATCTATAGCTTGGCAATCTGATTTAATAATAACTTTGACCATATCATCTTCAATCAGTTCGGCTGTTACATCTGTGATTAAACCACAAATACCGGGATGTATTTTTACTTTATGCATTTTTGCTCCTTCCTTATACGAAACATATCAATTTTTGATAAAATCTAAATGACTAATTCTGAACTTTAATGACAATTGCTAATATTATAGAATAATTCACAACCAATTGCATTAAATAATTTGTCTATTTGCATCTCTATTCTGAATTATTATTAATAAAAACAAATAAATAATATTTCAAAATTTGTAAAATGCCATAATATGATTAATATTATAAATAGACACTACAATAAAATATTGAAAGTAGGGAAATGAGTAATCTAGAAAGAAAATGTCCATGTGAAGGCGGTACCCTGACCCGCTTCATTCAACCAGTAATCCTATCCATTTTTGCCGATGAAAGCATGACGGCATATTCTATGATTCAGGAAATGGAAAATTATGAAATTTTTGCCAAAGAAAGACCTGATCAAGCCGGTGTTTACCGATATATTAAGCGTATGGCCAGCAGAGGCTATTTAAGAAAATGTGCTTCTCCCAATGGTGAACAAGATTTCTATGAAGTTACTGCTAAAGGTCTGGATTGTTTGTCAAAGTGGAAAAAAACTTTGATCGAATACCAAAAGGATATCACAAGTTTAATCAAAGAGATAAAATAGAAAATACCCCTAATTAGTTATTCTTTTCAGACAAATAATAATATAGGGGTAATGAATAATTAAGCTTATTTTTAATACCGCTTACGCCATATCTTCCAAAAGTTGGATAGCAGCTTCCGAAGCAGCGGTTGCATCTTCTGTATAGCTATCTGCACCGATCTCATCGGCAAAGTTTTGGGTTACTGGTGCACCACCGATCATAACGCGGACTTTATCTCTTACTCCCGCTTCTTCTAGAGCATTAATTACAACCTGCATTTCAGGCATTGTAGTTGTGAGCAAGGCAGACATACAAACCAATTGAGGGTTATATTCGTTTACCGCATTGACAAAGGCTTCTTCAGAAACATCTATCCCTAGATCAATAACCTTAATTCCTTTACCCTCGATCATGATTCTAACCAAATTTTTGCCTATATCATGTAAATCACCTTTAACAGTGCCAAGAATTGCCACACCTTTATCTTCGACATCGCCTTCAGCTAAATGGGGCTTAAGGACTTCAATCCCTTTATTCATCGCTCTGGCAGCAACCAAAACCTCAGGAACAAAGGCCTCTCCAGCTTTGAAACGTACCCCTATTTCATTCATTGCATCCAATAAAGCTTCATCCAAAATCTGCGGAGCATTAAATCCCTCATCTAAAGCTTGTTGGACTAAAGTTTGAACGTCTTTGGCTTTTCCTTTTTTCATCATTTCTTTGATTTGTAACATTACATCCGACATAACAACTATTCCTTTCAATCTATTATTTTACCTACTCATTTATTTTAACATAACCAGTATCAAAAGATCTTCTGATAGACAAAGTTATGCATAAAATTAAAAAATCATATATTTTTATTATTTTAGATTATTAATGAGTATTTGACAAGATAAAAGATTGCTAATCTATGTATTATCTACACTCCACTAATACCTTAAGTGCGCCAAGGAACTGCCACTTTTTCTACAAAACCAAACAAGGCATTAATGATTAGGATTACAATTGAAGTTAAAATTATGCCGGCAATGACATTTGTATAGTTACCATAATCGGCAAAATATCTTATATAAAATCCCAGTCCTGAATCTGCGCCCATCATTTCTGCAAAAGTCAGGATCATAAAAGATGTGGATAGAGTAGTTCGACAACCGGTCAGAATTCCGGGATAAGCATATGGCAGCAGAATGTAATGAACCATTTCATAATCATTGAGTTCCAACATCAGTGCCGGAACCAGGATTTTCTCTTCTATATGATCCAGTCGATGTACAACATTTAAATAAGTAGGCATAAAAATACCAATTACAATCATGACCATAGAAGCACTTTTGAATGAAGGTAATAATGCCACCAGAAAAGGCGAGTAAATTAGAGGTGGAATAGGACTCAAGACTCTAATAAAAGGATAAAATATTCTGTGCACTATGGGTTTCCAGGCTGACCAAACTCCCAAATAAGTAGCGAGTGGCATTGCGATAATATAACCTAAAAGTAAACGTCCTAAAGATGCAAATAGACCTTGGACCATCCAAACCCTATCTTTGATAAAAGCTCGGATAACTTGCTGAGGTTTGGGAATTAATATAGGATCGGCAGTCAGAGAAACATTCGTCATATAATACCAAAGAAAAACTATGGTTGTGACAATAATATAAGGAATCAATTTAATCATGATTGAACTTTTATTGCGCATAGTTCTTATCCTTTAGCATTCAGATTTTCTACTTTAGAAGTGTCATCTGCTCTAAACCAGTCTAATATCTCAGTACGAAAGTGTTCTTTTTGTTCATAATCCAGATCACTAAAATCTAAGTAACGGGTAAATTTTCCGTCTTCCATATAGTAAAGATGCTCTGCCAAATGCAAAACATCCTCTATATCATGAGTCACAAATACAATCGTTTTATTAGATAATAGAACTTTTATTGGTTGAAAACTTAGATTGTGAATATCCCGGCTCTTAATTTCATTGCTTTTACTTTCAATCTTCCAACTATTATACTGCCAAAGTTCAAGCAAAAGATCTCGCATATCTTGTCTGATATCAGGATCCAAAGAGGCAAACGGTTCATCCATCAGCCATAATCTTGCACCTTGAGCTATCGTTGCCGCAAAAGCAACTCTTTGGGCCATTCCGCCTGAAAGTTGATGAGGATATAAATCTCCGGCTTGACCAAGATTAAGCCGTTCTAAAATATCATTTACGATTACTCTAAAATGATTATTGTTTTGATTTGCGGCTTCCCGATTAGATTTTTTAAGCACAAATTCCAAGATTTTGTTAACTTTCAGCCAAGGAAAAAGTTCGGTTTCTTGAAAAATTAAACTTTTTTCCAAAGATGGTTGAGTTGAAGATTCATCATCCAGCAAGACAAGTCCCTCTGTAGGTTCCTGCAGACCTGCCAAAATACGTAAGAAAGTTGACTTGCCGCATCCTGATCTACCAAGTACAACATTAAAAGTATTCGGCTCAAAAACTACATTTAATTTTTGTAGAACTTCTTTATTTTTTTGCTGAGCATAGTAGTAACTCAAATCCTTGCACTCAACTTTGATACCTTTTTGTTTTAAGATATTTTTATTATTTGTCAATTTGCTATCCTATTATCGCGTCCGATATTATCTAATAACTCTTGATATAAAGCTTGATCCGGATAACGAGCAACCAATCGCTCAAGTGCTTCCTGATAAATCAGATAGTCCATTTGATTCTCAATATCCACATCCTCATCAGGTGCGATTTGTTCATTACGTAACATCAATTCATAAAAATCACGTACTTTGTCAGTTGCGGGATCAAGTTCATATTTCATCACTTGGCTATAGATGCTGAAATCAATGTAGTCAGGTTCCAGTCCTGAATATCCTTTCAGCAGACTAATCACCTCTTCTTTATTAGCTTGATCATCACCATATGCAAAAGCATAAGCCCTGATATTCGCAATTTGTAAACGAATGAGCGATTCACGTTTTTCTTCAAATACGGTGCGATTTGTTGTTTGACGACAACATACATTACGCGGAAAATAATCAGCTACTCTAAATGGTATAATTAATCCTTGTTGTTCTGCATTATAACCAAAACCACTGTTAACAATTGCCAGATCAGCATTTCCTTTTTTTACTGCCTCTATCCCGGATTGAAAGTTATCCAATTCCAACCATTCAACATTCTCAATCCCATTTTGTTTCAAATAATCTTGGATAAACATATGCCCGGTTTCAGGACGCATACAAGTAATTTTTGTATCTCCAAGGTTATTGATATCACTGAATTTTTCTTGATTTTCCGGTAGACAAGCAGCTTCAGATCCTTCGGAAATAGTTCCGCCATAAATAACCAAATCTGCTCCATTAGCTATGTAAGTTACAGTTGGAATTATTCCCATTGGCAAGACATCCAGCTTCCCTTGACTAACTGCAGTAATCCCATCATTGAGATTCTGAATTTGCACGAATTCCATTTCTATCCCTTCTTCAGCGAAATAATTCAATTCATTTGCTAAAACAATCATCGCCGGTTTGATCCCTGTACCGACTTGACCGACAGTAATTTTTTTATCATCTTGTGGACCGAATTCATATTCATTCTCTTCCTTTTTTTCACCATTATTATTCGAAGCCTCAACAGTAGCAGATTCCTCCACTATCTGAGATTCCTTTTCTTGCTCAGTCTGATTTGAATCCGTTTTTGAGTCACTCTGATTACAGGCAGCTAACAATAAACATACAGTTAAGATAACTGTGACCAGACTAAAAAGTTTATTTTTGATAATTCTTTTCATAAG
>JGI24708J26588_10004230_pt1 | contig 10019 bp, 8 predicted proteins | sample BioPla1DNA2_FD_26588 | JGI IMG/M metagenome (IMG submission 26588) | reverse complement strand
ATTATTGAATAGATATATGTAGTTATGCGGGAGTGACTCAATGGTAGAGTGTCACCTTGCCAAGGTGAAAGTTGCGGGTTCGAATCCCGTCTTCCGCTCCAAAGAAAACTAGATGATTTCATCTAGTTTTTATTTGTATTTACGAGAAACTTTTATTGCCTAGCAATCGTTTATTACTATTGTTATTCACAGGCTGTGTTCTGTAGAGATTAAAATAAAGGTTTAACTAATTGCAAATGATTAGTATAATACAATTAATATTAAATAAGAATGATTGGAGAGTGCTATATGGAACAAAATATAAACAGTGAAATCATGGATAAATTAACAAAGGTATGCTTGTGTAAAGCCATTCCTAGGTCTAAAATAAAGGCTGCTATAAGAAATGGTGCCCATAGCCTATCGGAAGTACAAAAGGCTACTGGTGCAGGTTCTGGTGGCTGTAAGGGACGAAGATGCTCCCCTAAGATAGAAGGCCTTATAGAAGACTATAAGAAGGGAGAATGGCAGTAAAATCTTTCTTGATTGTATTGATTTTATCGGCTGTTTATACTATAATGAATACNTGAGTGGAACTAAATATAGGCGCTTGTAGCTCAGCTGGATAGAGTTACGGACTTCGAATCCGGAGGTCGGAGGTTCGAATCCTCTCAGGCGCACTTGGAAAGGCCCTTTGGTTTTCAAGGGGCCTTTTGTTTTAAGGACATATAAAGCATCACAAAGTAGAAGAGACGAGCTAAAGTGAATATAGAGGGAGACTGAATGGAATCTGTATAGATGATCTAGTAAGAGTCTAGCTTAAGGTAATTCTAAGTAAGGATTAGAATGAAATTAAGTTAGGCTCTTTTTATTGTCTCTACTGAATCTTGGAATATAGGTCTACACGAAAGTATTACAAGAAAAATAAGAAANAGAAGATTTTCTTGATTAATATATAGAAGATAAGTCAATAATTAGAAATACTTAACGTATATCACTTGCTTTAATCAATTGATTTAAATAGCTTCTGCTAGTTTTTCACTAGAATAAAAGAAAAAATGAAGATAAAAAGAAAGGAATAGTTTTGTATGGAGTTGGTAATTAATTCGAGAGGAGCCCATGTCTGTAAAGTGGATGAGAGATTTAATGTGTCTATTGGGGGAGTAAAACAAGAGTTTTCAAGCAAAAAAATAGAAAAGATACTTATAACTACATCAGCTACTATAACAACAGATGCCTTAAAGTTAGCTATAGAAAACAATATAGATGTTGTATTTTTAGAGTACAATGGTAAACCCTTTGCTAGAGTTTGGCATTCTAAATTAGGCAGTATTACAACTATTAGAAGAAAGCAGCTGAAATTAATGGATTTGCCTATGGGTACAGCATTAGTTAAGGAATGGATTATTCAAAAGTTAAACAATCAAATAGCCCATTTAAATAAGCTGAAGTTAAATAGAACTGAAGAAAAAGTTACGTACATAAATCAAGGAATTGAAAAAATAGATAGTCATAGAAAGGAAATTGAATTACTTGACAATGTTCCAATAAACAGGATAAGAGGTACAATAGAAGGACATGAAGGTTTTTCTGCTAGAGTATATTTTGAAACACTTGGCAAGTTGATTCCAGATAAATATACATTTAGGGGAAGAAGTAAAAACCCAGCAATGGATCAATTTAATTGCATGTTAAATTATGCCTACGGAATATTATATTCTAGAGTTGAAAGTGCTTGTATAATTGCAGGTTTAGATCCATACATAGGAGTATTGCATACTGATAATTACAACAAGACAGCTTTGGTATTTGACATTATAGAAATGTATAGAGCTTACATGGATGAAATAGTTTTTAGCTTATTTACCAAGAGGAAAGTAAGAAAGGATATGTTTGATGAAATTAAAGGCGGCGGTTTCTGGTTAAATAAATCCGGTAAGCAGCTTCTTGTAGAAGCAGTAAATAATAGCTTTGAAAATAAAATTAAATATAAAGGCAGAACTATAAAACTTGGTAACATAATTCAATTTGATTGCCANAATATCGCAAATAGGATATTAAGTGAGGTGGNATAATGCTTTATTGGGTAATGTATGATATTTCAGATAATAAGCAGAGAAACAGGGCTGTAAAGGCCTGTAAAAATAAAGGTTTGTATAGAGTACAAAAGAGCATATTTCTAGGGGAGTTAAACAAGAATGAAAAAGATGAGTTAAAGATAATTATGGAAAGATTAGTAGATGAGGATACAGATTCTATTTATATTTTCCCTACAAGTTCAGATTTTATTTACGATACAGATATAATTGGTATTGGTTTTGATAAGGAGCTGGTTAGCAATGATGTCGTCTCAAAATTCATTTAGCGAGTTTGAGGAGTATATAACTCCTTCAGAATTGATAGAGCATATATATTGTCCAAGATTTACTTATTTTATGAAGTGTCTTGGTATTCGACAGTATGAGGAACAAAGGTTTAAAGTTCAATTAGGTAGGGAAAAGCATCTGGATAAGAAAACTCAAAATGCAAAGCAGATAAGGAAACGTATTAANGGTGTTAGCAAGGAACAGGAAAAGTATTTAGTATCAAAGAAATATGGAATAAAGGGTATAGTGGATGAAATCTATTTACTAGGGGACGGAAGCTATGCTCCTCTAGATTATAAGTTTGCAGAGTATAAGGACAAAGAGTTTGATACCTATAAAACCCAAATGGGGCTATATAGTTTGATGATTGAAGAGCAATACGAGGCAAAGGTGAANAAGCTCTTTTTAGTATATCTTAGAAGTAAGAGCTTGCTAAAGGAAGTTAAATTTGATGATAAGCTAAGAAGCAAATGTTTTAAATATATAGAAGATTACAAAAGGGTTATAACAGGGGTTTATCCAAAGCCTACTGCTAGCAAGGCTAGGTGTATAGATTGTTGCTATAGAAATATTTGCGAGAAATAAAAAAAGATGCCCAGGTAAACTTCTAGGCATCTATCCTTATTTTAGTGGAATAAATTAATAAATTTAAATTGTATTTCAAAACTTGTTTTAGTGTAGTATAAGTTTTGACAATTTTGTGGTAAAATATACATATAGTAACGAAAAAACTTAATATATTTACATTGTTAAAAGTATAAAAAATCTAATAAGGGTTACGATAATTATGAGAAGAAAAATGGAGGTGAATAGATGGAGGCTATAAGGCAAATAGGAAATCTGAAGTTTAGTGAAATGGAGGGAGGTGATAAATATTTAGAGATATTTACTGAAGATCTTACTAAAGGGGGGAGATACAAGAAGGTTTTAGAAATAGTTGTATCCCTAGAAAATAATATGGCAGTATTCAATGAAATAAGAGAAAGAGAATATGATGATGAATTAAAATTTAAGTATCTTTATAGGTCCGGTTCAAGTAGAGGGATAGACATAACACCCACTGCAAGAATAACAGAACCTAAAAAAACTTATAAAAACAAATTAGTGGCTGCTTATGAGGAAGCTTTGAATAACTGTGATGAAGATTTTCATGAAGAAGAAAAAGAAATAAGAGAAATAGTAACTTGTCTTAAAGAAAATGATAAACTCATAATTAATGAAATTGATAAAATATTTAATAGCTTACCTAAAAAAGAAAGATATTTTGCTTTAACGGTAGTAGTTGAAAAAGATTCAGAAAAAAAGTATATAGGTGACTACCAGGTGTTCAAAGAAAGAATTAGAAATATCCCTGTAAAAAAGTTTTTCTACAGTGAGACCTATAAAAAAGAAGTTAAAAGTACAAATAAGTATTGTTCAGTATGTAATGAATTAAAAGATGAAGTTTATGGATTAGCAAGTCCCTTTCCCTATTACACAATAGACAAACCAGGCTACATATCTGGAAATTTTTCTTATGAGAAGGCCTGGAGGAACTATCCCGTTTGTAAGCAGTGTGCTGTGGAGCTTGAGTTAGGAAAAAGTTACTTGGATGAATACTTGAAGCTACAATTCTATGATAGAAAGTTCTACTTAATTCCTAAATTAATCTATGCAAATCAATTAAAGAAAGTCCTAAGAAAGTATAGAAGTCATTTTAGTAAAGATAATTTTAAACCTGCTAAGGATACTCTGAGTCCAGAGGAAAGAATTTTTGAGTTGTTATCAAAAGAGGAAAATTCAATTACCTTTGATTTAATGTTTATAGAAGAGAAAAATGCGGCACTGAACATACTACTGAACATTGAAGATGTTTATCCATCTACCTTTAGTAGATTATATGGACAATGGCAGGAAATAAAGTCTATGCCTTTCTTTGAGAAGTATTATTACCTAGCTAACTTTGGCTATCTTAATATGCTGTTTGCTACAAAAGAAAACAATAAATATTTTTTGGAAACAATAGATAAGATTATTGGCAAAGGAAAAATAGAGTATAACTTCCTTATAAGATTTATTAATAATAAGTTGCTTGAAGCTTTTATCAGAGAGGAAAAGGGCGAGAATATAAAAGGCGAAGATAATTATAATATCGCTACAATGAGAGCGTATACATTTATTTATTACTTATACAAGCTAAAAAAGTTTAGAAATAAAGGAGAGGATGGTGTAGAGGATATGGTAAGAGAAGAATGGAACATTAAAGATTTTACAAGTAAAGAAGCTGCCTTTGAGGATTTCTTTAATAGTAATAGGGGCTTTTTTGATTCCAATTCAAAAAAAGCTGTATTTATGCTCGGTTACCTAAGCAGAAAGTTGCTTAATTTACAAGCGCAAGAGGAAAACGGGAGAAAGCCTTTTATGAGTAACTTAAATGGGTTAAATCTTAATAAGAGGGATTTAACAAGATTACTGCCGAAGGTACAGGGAAAGTTTCAGGATTATAAGAAAGAATACTACAATCAAGAATTGGAGATTGCTTCAAAGTATTTAATTGAGAGTAATAATTTAGCGGATTTATCTAGCTTAGATGTACCTTTATATTTTTCAATGGGAATGAATATGGAGAGAAGATTTAAATTAAGTAATGAAAGTCATAGTAAAAATGGAGGAGGAAATAGTAATGATAAAAAATAGAAGTGAGTTAGTATTTTTATATGATATTGTGGACAATAATCCTAATGGAGACCCTCTAGATAGTAACAAGCCTCGTATCGATGAGGAAACTGGCATTAATATTGTAACAGAAGTACGTTTGAAGAGGACTATTAGAGACTACCTAAACGAATATAAGGGTAAGGAAATTTTTGTCCGTGAAATCCGGGATAAGGACGATAAAGTTCAAGACGGAAAGACTAGAGCAAAGGATTTTGGAGAAAGTAAAGAAGAGGTAAGCAAAAATGTTTTAGAAAAGTGCATTGATGTTAGATTATTTGGAGCCACAATACCACTAGATAAAGCATCGGTAACTTTTACAGGTCCAGTGCAATTTAATATAGGCAGGTCTTTACATAAGGTTGAGCTTAAAAGAATGAAAGGAACAGGTGCTTTTGCCTCAGGAGCAAAAAAAGACAACAAAACTTTCAGAGAGGAATATATTCTTCCTTATAGTTTAATTGGTTTCTATGGAATAATTAATGAACATGCTGCTGAAAAGACAAATCTATCTCATGAAGATATAGACTTGTTATTAGAAGGCATGTGGAATGGAACAAAAAACTTAATTTCAAGAAGTAAGATTGGGCAACTTCCCAGAATTCTTATAAAAGTTAACTACAAAGAAGATAATTATCATATTGGTGGCTTGTTAAGTAAGTTTAAGCTCAAATCAGAGGTTGAGGATGAAGCTATAAGAGGACCTAAAGACTATTTAGTAGAAGTAGGGGAATTTGTAAATTTACTTAATAGGAATAAAAGCAATATAGATAATTTAGAGTACATCATTGATGAAGATATAAAGTTCTCATGTAACGGTAAGATTGTTAAGTTTGAGGACTGCTTTGAAGGGATAGAAATGAAAAAGATAAGTCTATAGGGTAAGGAGGCTAAACTATGAAATGTTTAGTGTTTGATATATGGGGTGATTATGGACACTTCAGAAAATTTTATACCACATCTTCACCGCTAACATTTTCAATCCCTCCAAGGACAACAGTATGTGGAATTATAGCAGCACTTATTGGTTTGGATAAGGAAGAGTACTTAAAATATTTCACTAAGGATAAGTGCAATATAGCTATACAACTTAACAAGGAAGTTAATAAGACCCGCTTATCTTATAACTTGATTAATACAAAAACTGCTAAGTTGTACAGCCAGATAAAGGATAGGACTCAAGTGACCTTTGAACTGTTACAGGATCCTAGTTACAGAATATATATTAACCATCTAGATAATGAGATATACAGTAAGATAAAGAGCTATCTGGAGGCTAATAAGAATTACTATACTCTTTCAATGGGACTTAGCCAGTTTATTGCAGAATTTAGATATGTAAAGGAAATAGATCTCGAATATAAAGATAATAGTAATGAATTCGTTTATATAAATACTGCTATAGCTTTTGATGAAGATATGGAGATTCAGTTTGAAGAGGGAAAAGAATATTTTAAAGATACCATGCCTAACGAAATGAATGAGGATAGGGTTGTACAAGAGTACAAGAAGGTGCTCTTTGAGAGGAATGGATTGCCGATAAGTTGTAAATGCAATTATTATTCTGGAAATGAAGGTGAAAAGCTTGTGTTCCTATAGTTTAAAGTCTCATGAAAATATGCTACTAATTGAACACTTAAGGTTTGTAGGAAACAGAGCCAAAGACTTAATTCATAAAAAGGACTTGAACTTTAGATATGATAAAGCCTTGCTAGAAAAAGCAGCTGAGGTTATGGGGNTTTCTCATGACCTTGGTAAGGCTACGTCTTATTTTCAGCAATACTTAGATGATATGATTAAATATAAGAAGAGTGATGTTAAAGAAAGGCTTAAAAATCATGCTGCTATTTCAGCCTTAATTTGTTACGAAAATTTAAAAGCATTAAGTGAAGAATTAGCTATCATTGGATATGTAGTTGTAAAAAGACATCATGGTAACTTAAATAATTTTAGATCTGAATGCNTTGGTAGTGGTGTTGAAAAAAGAGAAGAGAAGAAGCTAATTGAAAGTCAATATAAGGCTCTAGATAGTGAGATAATGGATATTTGCAGTAGTTTAGGGTTAAAGCTTCCGGCGGAAAAAGATTTATTAGAGTTAATAGATGAGGTTTATTACAATATTGATGATTATAATGATGACTTAGAGGATAATAAGGATTCAGAAAGATATATTTTATTTAAATATTTATTTTCTGTATTAATTTATGCTGATAAGGAGCATGCCATATTTAGAGAAGAAAATAATATAAAGTACGACCTTTCTGAAAACTTAATAGACCAATATAAGGAAAAGAAATTTGGTTCGGCTGATCCTGAAAATATTAGGAATATTGTTTATGATGATGTGATGGACAGTATAACAAATAGTGATAATCGGATAATGTCTATTACTTTGCCTACTGGGGCAGGTAAAACTACAGTTGCAGCCCATTGGCTTATAAGAAAATACATACATGAAGGTTATAGAGTACTTTGGTTGTCTCATAGGGTAGAATTATTGGAACAAGCCTTTGATACTTTTAATTACTTTTCTTATCTAATCCAAGGCGAAGATTCATATATGAATATGATTATAGTTTCAGGTAAATATAATAGTTGGAGCTCTGTAGATAATAGATATAATGTTGTTTTCTCTACAGATAGAAGTACTGCGTTAAATTTAAACTATTTAGAGCTAATGATGAGTCAATCAGATAAAGGTATATTCGCTGTTATTGATGAAGCTCATCATACTGTTGCTAGCCAATATCGTAGCATATTAAACACTATGTTTTCTAATAAAGGGGAAAAAGACATAAAACTATTAGGACTTACTGCTACACCTGTAAGAATGAATCCAGATGAAACCCAGTTACTTTGGAGAATTTATGATGACAATTTTGATATAATAAAACCTAGCAAGAAAACTCAAGCCTCAGAATATAACAGTATAATATATGAAGTATCACAAAATCAATTAATACAAGAAAATATACTATCAAAGCCTCATCCCAGTACAGTAAATACAAAAATAGATTTTGAAGCAGAATTTACAGAAGATGACTACAAATATTTAGAACAATTTGGAGATTTAGGACAAGATGTCTTAAATAAAATAACGAATAGCAGCTTGAGAAACAAAATAATAGTACAACATTACAAAGAAAACATAAAAAAATATGGGAAAACCTTAGTATTTGCAATAGATATAGCCCATTGCATAACATTAAATGAAGAATTTCGAAAACAGGGAATAGAAAGTGATTTTGTTGCATATACAGAGGGAAATAATGCCGAAGTTATAGAAAATTTTAAAAGCACTGATGAACCACAAGTAATTATAAGTGTTATTAAGCTAACAGAAGGATTTGATGCACCTAATATTCAGACGGTTTTCTTGACAAGTCCTACTCGTTCAGAACCTCTACTTAGACAGATGATAGGTAGAGGACTTAGAGGGCCAAAGGCAGGAGGAACAGAAGATGCTTATTTGGTTACCTTTGTAGATACTTGGAAATTATTTAAACCATTAGATCCTGGATATATTCTAGATGTGGAGAAAGTTATAGAAGATCCTAAACCTGAACCTAAACCTAGTGGGGTTCCAATACTTATACCAATGGATGAGTTTGAAAAAATTGTAAAAGCTGCCTATGAACTATTATTAACAAAACCTATTTCCTATGATTTTACTATATTTGAAACCTTCCCACATTCATGGTACCAATGGACTAGAGAAGAAGAAGGGGAAGAAAGAGAAGATTTAGTATTTATTTTTGAAAATCAATATGAATTTTATAAAGACTTTATAGAGTATTATCAAAAGAACAAGAAGGAAATCCCTGAAATATTAAATGAAGAAACTATAGGAGAAATGCTATATAAATTCTTTGACGATTGTAGCGATCCCCTACCAGATTATAATGATATTATTAAATTAGCTGGAGCCATTAGACGAGGAGAAAGGATTAATCATTTNACATTTAAAGAAAAAGAAAAAATTGATCCAGCTACATTAGCATGGAAGTATATAGATTTAGGTCCATTAGAACTAAAGCCTAAGCTTAGAGAAATATATGATGATAACAAACTTTGCAGAATCATATATAAAAATATATTTGAAAATTTTTTAGAAGATGTGATGAAAGAATGGATTAAAATAACTACAACAGGCAAGACCATATCCAAGGAGACTGAAAAAGATAAAATTGAAGAAGGTAAGGAAGAAAAAGTTATAGATTTACCCATTTTACCCCAATANCCAGAAGGTGCAGGCTACGATTTANATGAAATAATGGAATCTGTAATATACACAGATAAAAATTTCTTAAATAAAGTACATTTTCCAAATGGAGAACCGCCAAAATATAGAATATCCTTTACTTCAAAAACACGAAAAACTTATTTTGGCATATGCAGATATAGTGATAAGACTATTAAAATTAATAGAGCATTGAATTCACCTAAGTTACCTAGATTTGTAATGGAGTTTTTAGTATATCATGAAGTATTACATGCAGATATGCCAAACAATGGCCATGATAAGCTTTTTAGGGAAAGAGAAAGAAAATTTATACCATCTAAAATAGCTGAAAAAGAAGCAAAGGAATTTGAAGATGTATATAAATATGACGCCAATGTATCTTACTGTTGGTATACAGTAAGTAATCAATTTTTAGATACAATTCATTGGGATTATAAAATAGAGGCTGTGAAGTAGATGAGAAGTGTGTAAACTTAGTAAAATGAAAATAAAAACATGTAGAATATTATATATGAATAAAGTAAGTGAAAATTCTAAGAAAAGGTATTAGAAGCTCATTGAACCTTTAATAGGGATGAGTATAAAAGAATTGGAGAAAATTAGGGGTACAAAAGACCTAAAAAATTAGGGAATGACGTCTACTTATGGTAAAATATTTATATATTACTTTATAAAAGTTGGTGGTGCCTATGCATATAAGGACAAAAAAGTATTTGGTATTGAAATTCAAAGATAGG
>JGI24708J26588_10004229_pt1 | contig 10020 bp, 10 predicted proteins | sample BioPla1DNA2_FD_26588 | JGI IMG/M metagenome (IMG submission 26588) | reverse complement strand
AAGACCCGCTTGATAGGCCTGGGATGTAAGCATGAAGGCAACGACATGTTCAGTCCGCAGGTACTAACGTCCGATGCCTTCCGCTGAACTCAGACGAAATCCAGAGTTGCGCACCAAAGATACCTCATGCCCGTCCCGGGTAAGGGTGGAAACCCTTATATGTACCGGGTGACTAATACATAGAGGTAACACGGCTTGCCAAGGTGGCGGAGCGGCCACGCGGTTGACTGCAGATCAACTACACCCCGGTTCAAATCCGGGCCTTGGCTTCCATCCGATCTCGGATGTCTGGTAATAGCGGCCATAGCAGAGGGGAAACACCTGGACCCATTCCGAACCCAGAAGTTAAGCCCTCTCACGTACCGAGTTGTACTGAGGTGCGAGAGCCCTCGGGAAGCCCGGTTCGCTGCTATTACCTTCCTTTCCATTGAAGAACTCTTCTGATATCTTATTGTGTAAGTGTTTTCTGATAGTCTCTTCTGTAACGTGAGTGGTTATGATCCGTTTTCTGTCTGGGGATCGGGTGGCACATCCAGATGGTTTCCCATGTCAAGTCGAGATCAAGAGGCTTTGGCAATCTGCATAACCCCTATAAACCCCCTTACAGCAATCTCATAGTCCTCTGTGGTTCCCACCATAACGATGCACATGGGAAGAATACACAGGGAAAGATGATACCAAAAACGAAACTGAAGAGCATCGTCAAAGGAAGGTCAAAGACCAGAGCTGACAACATTAAGACGGTCTTAAAGGCTGTCGGTAAGCGTGGTGAAGGGAAGAGACAGGAAAATAGCCGATATCCCTGGGAGATAGATTTTAGGTTTTAAGATCATGACAGGGCTAACCCTGTCATTTCAATGTGAGATACAATCCGTCTACCGGAATTGTATAGAGATTGTCCCGGGATTCCCTTCCCGGCTCCTCCCGCGTGGCGAAGTTTTCTGTATCGGCAATGGTGCAACCTTCGATCGCCAAGCACGGTCAGGGTGTGTTCAAACTCCTGCCATCCAAGCATCGCAAGTTGCACCTCTCACGTCGCTCCCCAGCGAGGCATCGATAGCGGCAGGGGCACCGTGAGGCCGCGAATTTACGATGAATACCATATCTCTATTCTGACTCGGGTAGTCTGATCCATCAATATAATTTGGTTAACAAAGACGGGTATTTAAGAATATTAATTAACCTCGGGGCGAAAATCAGTATACCTACATGGCTGATGCAGTAACAACCCCTTCCGCGTCAGATCGGGAACAGCTAGCAGATGACGCAGTTTCAGGAGCCGGTACTGATACAGCGATAATTCCTTCCGTGGCAGACAGGGATCTGCCTAACTACCGGTTCCGGTTTCTTCTTCTGATACTTGCAGTCGTTCTCTGCGCCATCACCTCGTTTGTCGTAGGCCGGTTCTCGATGAGCATCCACGAAGTGGTTCTTCTTCTCCTCTCGCCGGTCTTTCCTGTGCCTGAGATCTGGGATGATGCGATGTACAGCGTTGTCTATAACATCCGTCTGCCAAGAATTCTTGTGGCATTTCTTGTCGGGGCCGCCCTCTCGACAGCCGGCGCCGCATACCAGGGAATGTTTCAGAATCCTCTTGTCTCTCCCGATATCCTCGGAGCATCTGCCGGTGCCGGTCTTGGCGCAGCTCTTGCTATCTACCTTTATCTCGGGACGGGGGCGATTACGATCTTCGCATTCGTCGGAGGTCTTGTTGCGGTCGGGACTGCATATGCGGTCAGCCGCCTGGTGAGGGGAAACACCATTCTCAGCATGGTCCTTGCCGGTATTCTCGTCGGCAGCCTCTTCTCCGCATCCATCTCCTACATCAAACTCGTCGCCGATACCAACGACCAGCTGCCGGCCATCACCTACTGGCTGATGGGCAGCCTCGCCAGCGCGACCATGGAGGATGTGTATTTTGCGGGCGTGGTGATCATCATCGGCATCATCCCCCTCTTGCATCCCGGTTTCCGAGCCCTCCCCGCCGCTGATGACCTGGCTTGAATCTGTGGCGAACTACTACACGAGCACCTGGTACCCGGCCGGCGTCTCCTGGAGCTACAACGACAGATGGCAGCTCCACGAGAACATCCTCGAGATGCACGACCCCCTGCTTGAGAACCCGGGGGCCTACTCGTTCCAGGGTGTCACCGAGGTCATCGCCCCGGTCCCCTGGCGGATCACGTATACGATCCAGGAGATGGACTCTGATAACTCTAAGGAGATGACCCCCTATAGCGACGCCCGGTTCGCGCTCTACCGTATCGAAGATGATGTTGCAGTCTTTGAGCGGATCTTCGGCTGGCAGACGCTCTACGGCGCGGAGCCGCGCAAGAGTGAGGCCGCCTTCGGCCCCGGAGACTACGCGCTGGCGGTCTTTGTCAGGAACTGCGCGGTGGATGTGGTCATCGAGTATCACGGCAAACCGGCTGGAAATGACTATCACGGGGGGATATAATGATTGACTTCTCCTCCCTCCTCGGGAAGTTCTGGAAGAAGACAGAAGAGACCCCGCAGGAGGAGATCATCCACCACGATGGTGTCACCGCGGACGAGGTCCCCGACCCCACCCCCCTGATCCTGAACCTCCCCCCTGCAGACCCGGATCTGGATATCGTGGAACGTTACTGGCTGATCCCTCCCTTCTCCTACGTCAACATCTACCGCAGGGATCCGATCACCCTCGGCTATGAGGTCGTCGAACCCGGGGTCACGGAGAAGGAGTTGATCATCCTTGAGGAGACGTTTGAACACCTCAGGGCGATGCTGATCTATGATACCGCCCGCAAGAGAGGCGAACTCGGTCTCGACCCGGACCTTGTCCGGAATGTGATCCGCTCCTTCGACCCTGAGATCTCTGATGAGCGGGTGGAGGTACTCCTCTACTACCTCAGGCGCAACTTCACCGGCTACGGGAAGCTGGACCCCCTGATGAATGATGACAAGATCGAGGATATCACCTGCAACGGCCCGGATGTTCCGATCTTTCTCTATCACCGGAGGTACGCCAACATCCAGACGAACCGTGTCTTTGGCGAGGAAGAATTGAACAAGTTTGTGCTCAAACTCGCTCAGAAGGCCGACAAACAGCTCTCGCTCTCGACCCCGCTCGTCGATGCCGCCCTCCCGGAGGGATCACGGGCACAGATCACCTACTCAGACATCATCTCCTCTCGAGGGAGCTCGTTCACCATCAGGAAGTTCCGCGCCGATCCCATGACGCCGGTCGACCTGATCGCCAATCATACCTATGGCCTCGACCTGATGGCGCACATCTGGCTTGCAGTCGAGAACCGGAAGAGCATGATCATCTCGGGAGGGACGGCAAGCGGCAAGACCTCGACGATGAACGCGGTCTCCTTCTTCATACCGCCGGTGGCAAAGATCGTCTCTATCGAGGATACCCGCGAGATCCAGCTCCCGCACCAGAACTGGCTGGCGATGCAGACACGGGAGAGCACCAGCGTCACCGGCGTCGGCAACGTCGGCATGTTCCATCTCCTGAAGACAGCACTGCGTCAGCGGCCAGAGTACATCATCGTCGGTGAGGTGCGTGGGGAGGAGGCACAGACCCTCTTCCAGGCGATGAACACCGGGCACACCACCTACTCCACGGTCCATGCAGGAAACGTGCGCGAGACCGTGAACCGCCTGACCCATGATCCCATCAACGTCCCGGTGGCGATGTTCAACGCTCTTGATCTGATCCTGGTGCAGAGCCTCCTCTACGATGAAGGGCGAGGTTTCCGTCGGTGTCTCTCGCTGAACGAGGTCACGGTCTTTGGCGATGAGGTGCGATGGGAACCGCTCTTCACCTGGGACCACCGGACAGATGGTTTCGTCAGGGTGTATGAACGGTCGGCCGTCTTTGACGATATCGCCTACCAGAACGGCTGGAGCAGGGAGCAGCTTGAAGGAGCCATCGCTCTCCGAAGATCCACTCTTGAGGATATGGTCCGGGCGGGCCCTCTCTCACCTGCGGAGGTCGGGCAGATGATACAGGAAATGATGGTTCGGGGACAGGAATGACGAAGACAGTAACGTCCAGCAGTTTCAGGGATGAGGTCGCCCACTCGTTACTCTCGGCACACATACCGATCCCCGCCACCCGCTACCTGCAGTATGGTCTGATCGTAACCCTGCTTGCTGCCTTTCTCTATATCCTCTCCGCTCTCCTCCTCTCCCTCTTCGGGGTCGAGGTCAACATTCTTCCTTTCCTCCCCTACGGTATTACCGTCCTGATCGGCTTTTTCGCCGTCATCGGTCTGCTGTTTCTCGGTATCTACTTCTACCCGCGCCTCCTGGCTGAGGGGCGCCGGACGCGGATCGAGGTTGATCTCCCCCACGCAGTCACCTACATGCAGGCACTCTCATCCACTCTCACGCTCTACGAGATCTTCCGGGGTGTTTACGAGGCGGATGACCTCTACGGCGAGGTCTCGAAGGAGTGCGGGCTCATCGTCAGGGATGTGGAGGTGTTTGGTCTTGATCTCATCACAGCGATGCAGAACGTCATGGCGGTCACGCCCTCGGAGAACTTCAAGGAACTGATCAACGACCTTCTGCTGGTCTATCGGAGCGGCGGGAACCTCACCACGTTCTTCAACTCCAAGTCAGAGACCTACCGTGAGCTCGCCCGGCAGGAGCAAGATGCGCTTCTCCAGATCCTGGAGATGATCGCCGAGGTCTACGTGACCGCGTTTGTCGCCGGACCGATCGCGGTCATCATCATCCTGGTAGCACAGAACCTCACCGGGCAGAGTCAGCTTGCAGGGATCATGCCGCTCATATACCTCGGTCTCCCGCTGGGGGCGATCTGTCTCATCTTTATCCTCTACGTCCTCCTCCCGCCCGAGAACCTCGACATCACGCGCAGCGAGGTACGGGAGTCTGAGTTTGGTGGCGATATCCTGGACCCTGCCCTCGAGGAAGAGCCTGATGAGGAATTTATCAAGAACCTGAGGTTGCGAAAACGCTGGCTGCGTCTTCGTGAGATCCTCCGCAATCCTGTAGCTTTCTACATCTCTGACTACGCGATCGGAGCGGTGATCGGCACCGGGTTGCTCTGCGCCCTCTTCCTCAGTTACCAGTTTGGTTCCTTCAAGTCGGTCTTCCCTGCCTATACTCTGGAGGTCTTCCTCTGTCTTGCCATCATCGTGACCGTGATACCGGTAGCGATCGCCTACGAGATACGCCGCCGATATGTCATGAAGGTCGAGAAGCAGCTTCCTGCTTTTCTCGCCGAGATCGCGGATATGCGCGATGTCGGTATGACGCTGCAGGGTGCCATCTTCATGGTTGCCAACAGCAAGATGGGGGTTCTCTCCCGTGAGATAAAGATCGCCGCCGAGGAACTCAGGCTCGGGTCCAGCGTATCAGATGCCCTCGTCCGGATGGAAGAACGGATCGGTCTGGTCTCGGTGAAACGGGCGGTCTCTCTCCTGGTGCGAGCAAGCCAGGTGACTGACTACATCCGCGAGATCCTGACGATCGCGATCAACGACCTTCAGCACTATATCAAGATGAAGACCAAGCGGATGAACGTCTCGTTTGTCTACCTGGCGGTGATCTACCTCTCGTTTGGCATCTACCTCTACTCGGCCTACCAGTTGAACATCGCCTTTATATCGAGTTTCGAGGTGTTTGACGTCACCTTTGATATCTCTTCAAACGTCCGGGAGATGCTCCATGTCGGGATCATCCTCGGGTTCTTCTCCGGGATCATGGCAGGGCAGCTCTCTTCGAACAGTGTACTTGCCGGCTTAAAGCATGTCTGTGTGATGCTGGCTGCGACGGTGATTCTCTTTGTCTACATCATATGAGGTGGGTTCTATGAATGACAGAAATCAGCATGATGACGCGGTATCTTCGGTCGTCGGTGAGATGATCATGATTGTTCTGGTCATCATCCTGGTTGCCCTCTTTGCCACATCGGCGTTCTCCCTGGTCCCGGGCGGCCGGGAGGCGAGCGTTGATGTCGTGATGAAGAACGAGTCGGAGGATACCATGGTGGTCTTCTGGCACAAGGGGGGTGACTGGGTGGAGAAGAAGGATCTGACGGTGCTTGTCATTAATAAGAGCGGGAACAGAAAGGAGTATCGTCCGGAAGGCGTCTTTGATCATCAGGACAACAGTGTCGAAGCCTTTGACCTCGGCGGATACCTGAATGTCACGATCGACCCATCCCTCGGAGAGGGGGATATCGTGCGACTGGTCACGCCGAAGAACGTCATCTATTCGGGAGTGGTCCCGGAGGCGAAATAGCCATGAAGAATGAAGAAGCGGTCTCGACCGTGATCGCGATGATGTTGATCCTTGCCATCATCGCTACGGCGATCGCGATCTACTCTGCAACATACCTTCCCGGGCTGAAGCAGCAGTCCGAGATTGAACATTCGCGGGAAGTGGCGAACGCCTTTGTCAGGTTTGGTTCTGATATCGATTACGTGATATCGCAGAAGAAAACTGCCCGGTTCAGTGAACCCTTCTCCCTCGGCGGGGGTGATGTCCTCTTAAGCCCGGTCCGTTCGAGCGGGCTGGTCACTATAGAGGAACGGCCCCTGGTGAATGTGACCGTCACCAACAAGACAGATGCGAGGATGACAAGGAACGCCTCCCTGGTGAACGTCTCCTACGTGCCCTCGTTTACCACCTGGGAGCCGCAGGGCTACCGCTGGGAGCGGGGGGTTGTTTTGGTGACGAAGGACAATGTGACGGTGCCGCAGTCGTCGGAGTACAACACCATCTCCGAGGCGCTGGCTGGCAGCGACGAGTTCCTTTCCTCTCTTGTTGACATGTCCTGGTCCGGAGATGAGATCGAGATCACCGTGGTGAACCTCACCCGGAAGGAAGATGAATTTTTTATCACCGGGAGCGGGATAGCCACGCTCGAGGTGAATGCAACTGGCTTCAAGCCGGAACGCCTAGAGAACGTGAATAAAATCATCTTCGAAAACTGCACCGTCGGCGACGGTGATAAGGTATCCGAGATGATGGGGGAAATTCTGGAAGGAAAATGCGGTGAGGTGGCTGGGGAGGTTAAAGCGGTTGTGGGTGAGGTTGACGGCGCCACATATGCACACAACGTAGGCGAATCGTCCCATACGCTTGAGTTCGACCCTCCCGTCACCGTGACCCTCAGGACTGTGAACGTCGAGGTGAGCGTATGCTAGGTGCCGGTGCGAAGACCGAGTCTGCGGTCTCCCCGGTCGTCGGGGTCATGCTCCTCCTGGTGATCGTGGTCATCCTCGCCGCGCTTGTCGCTGCCTTTGCCGGCGGGGCTGTCGAGACAAAGGAGAAAGCCCCCTCGGTAGACCTTGCGGTGTATACCGCGGGAAGTGTGAAGGGCGAGGACTTCCGTCTCATCTTCGAGCACCGGGGCGGGGACCTGCTCCGGGTCGAAAACCTCAAGGTCAACACCTGGGTCCACCTGCCGGACGGCGATCTTTGTCCTGCATCGCATGGAGGGGATGAACTGCGGATCCTCTTCAACGAGACCGCTCCAGGTCTTGAGACCTATGATCCTGTTATCTGGAGGGCGGGGGAGACTGGGAACACCGGGAACTGGGAGGTGGCCGGGAAGCCGGGTGCAACCACCCTGGCGGCAACCGCCGATTTCCTCGGGATTGGGGGGGATTTGTCCGATTACATCAGTCAGTCGGTCACAGTCGATGTGGCGGTCTACCACCTGCCAAGCGGTGCTCTCCTGCATAAGAGCAGTTTTCTCCTGAAGGAGCGGTGAATTATGAGAGATAATATAAAGAATGATAACGCTGTGTCTGAGGTGATTGGCGTCATGCTGATGATCTCGGTCACGCTGATAATCGTGGCGCTTGTGGCGGTCTACGCCACCGGTTCGGCGAGTGATACCACGCAGCCGATCAGGGCTGACCTGGTCGCCACCGGGCAGCCGGAACTGAACAAGACTACAAATACGTATTTAGTCGTCTTCGACCACCTGTCCGGGGATCCGTTCAACGTCGACCAGGTGGAAGTGAGCATCGGCTCGCGTGAAGATCTCACCGTGCGTATGTTGCTCAGGAATGAGGGGGAACAGCGGTATATCGAGACCTTTGACCCGCAAAACCAGATGGTTCTGCTCGGTGACCGGTTTAAGGTCTCTATTGGTACGTATGTTCAGAAGGATGCCAAAGTCATCCTCCCCGAGAAGCGCGGGGAGATCAAGTGCGGTGAACACCTGACCTACCGCTTCATCGACCGCAATGCCGGCTGCCCCATCTCATCGGGGGAGGTTTTGCTCAGAGAGCCCCCTAAATAGGTCCACATTATTTTCACACGGGCCCTTACCTGATACCGGTGAAATCTGTCAATATCATATAATTAACAAATACTAATTTTCAAGAATGTTAATTAACCATGAGGCGAAGATCAGTATACCTACATGGCTGATGCAGTAACAACCCCTTCCGCGTCAGATCGGGAACAGCTAGCAGATGGCGTAGTTTCAGGAGCCGGTACTGATGCAGCGATAATCCCTTCTGTGTCAGACCGGGAACTGCCCAACTACCGGTTCAGGTTTCTTCTTCTGATACTTGCCGTTGCTTTCTGTGTCATCGCCTCGTTTGTCGTCGGCCGGTTCTCGATGAGTATCCGTGACGTTGTTCTGCTCCTCCTCTCGCCGGTCTTTTCCGTGCCCGAGTTCTGGGACGATGCGATGTACAGTGTTGTCTTCAACATCCGTCTGCCGAGGATTCTCGCGGCATTTCTTGTCGGAGCCGCCCTCTCGACGGCTGGTGCCGCATACCAGGGGATGTTCCAGAATCCTCTGGTCTCTCCCGATATTCTCGGAGCGTCAGCCGGTGCCGGTCTTGGTGCGGCCCTTGCCATCTATTTTTACCTCGGGACCGGGGCGATCACGCTCTTTGCCTTCATCGGCGGTCTTGTTGCGGTCGGCACTGCGTATGCGATCAGCCGCCTGGTGAGGGGAAATGCCATCCTCAGCATGGTTCTTGCCGGGATCCTCGTTGGCAGTCTCTTCTCTGCATCCATCTCCTACATCAAACTCGTCGCCGATACCAACGACCAGCTGCCGGCCATCACCTACTGGCTGATGGGCAGCCTCGCCGGCGCGACCATGGAGGATGTCTGCTTTGCAGGCGTGGTGATCATCATCGGCATCATCCCCCTCTACCTGCTCCGCTGGAGAATGAACGTCCTCACCCTCGGTGAGGACGAAGCAAAGAGCATGGGGATCAACACCAACCTGCTCAGGCTGGTCGTGATCGTCTGTGCGACGTTCATCACGGCGGTCTCGGTCTCTATCTCTGGCATCATCGGCTGGGTCGGGCTTGTCATCCCGCACTTCTGCCGGATGGTCTTCGGCTACGACTACCGGAGGATCATCCCTGCGGCGGTGATCATGGGCGGCGGGTTTCTCCTGCTGGTGGATGACTTCGCCCGGACGATTGCAACCACCGAGGTGCCGCTCGGTATTCTCACCGCGTTTGTCGGAGCGCCGATCTTTGCCTATCTGCTGATCGTACGAGGAAGAGAATCATGAGTCTGGAAGTTTCCCATCTCTCATTTGCTTACAGTAAACATGGCCGTCTGGTACTGGATGATATCTCGTTCTCGGTGAGGAAAGGCGACCTTCTCGCCGTGCTCGGACCGAACGGTGTCGGGAAAAGCACGATGTTCCGGTGTATCCTCGGTTTTTTGCGAGACTACGAGGGCAGCATTCAGCTGAACGGGCAGGAGATCAAAACTCTTGATCATCGGGAGATCGCAAAGCATATCGCCTATATTCCCCAGTCCACGTATCCAGTCTTCAATTATACCGTGCTGGATGTGGTCCTGATGGGGCTGACCAATCAACTAAATCTGCTTGCGGCGCCAAACCAGGACCACATCGATGAGGCATACGCGGCGATGGAAAGTCTTGGTATCGCCCATCTCCGGAATGCGGGATACGGCGAGATCAGCGGCGGCGAACGGCAGCTCGCCCTGATTGCCCGGGCGCTTGTGCAGAAGGCAAAGATTCTGATCATGGACGAGCCGACG
>JGI24708J26588_10004227_pt1 | contig 10024 bp, 9 predicted proteins | sample BioPla1DNA2_FD_26588 | JGI IMG/M metagenome (IMG submission 26588) | reverse complement strand
AACGGATGTCGCGTTGCTGCTTCCATGCTGATGACCGGTTTGCCCGAATATTGAATGAATTGGTTGAGAATGACTTCGTTGTAATCGTCTTCCTTGCTTTCGAATTGGGCAAAAGAACGCACTCCGATGATGTCGCAATACGATCCCATCACGGGAATGGCTTCCAGAATGTGTTCGGATTTGTCGCCATCCATCACCACGCCCCTTTCGGTTTCCAGTTTCCATGCTCCCTGATTGATGTCGAGTACGATGACGTTCATGCCGAGATTGAATCCGGCTTTTTGGGTGCTCAAGCGAGTACGGAGACTCGAGTTGAAGAAAATCATCAGCAACGTTTTGTTCTTTCCGAGTTGCTGATCGGCAAACGGATTTTCTTTGACTTGCTTTGCCTTTTCGAGGGCGATTTTTAGGTCGCCGATATCGTGAACACAGGTAAAGTTTCTCATTGTTCCGTATGTTTTTTAAATTCCCGAATAAAAATATCGATTTCATTCTTTCGATATGGAAAGGGGAGGGAGTAAGCGCATGACGTTGTTTTTTGCTCCGCCGGTAAAAATGTGACTTTCAAACAGGAGTTTATTGCGCAGTTCCGACTGATCAGGCGAGAGTTGTACGCCGATCATCAGACCGCGTCCGCGAATTTCTTCGATGCCCCGACAGGTGGAAAGTTCTTTTTGCAGGTAGTTGCCCATTTCTTCGGCATTGTTGATCAGCGATTCCGTTTTGATGACATTCAACACGGCAATGGCCGCGGCACATGCCAGGTGATTTCCCGCCGAAGGTGGTTCCCAACATCCCTTTTCGGGGCTTGAATTTAGGAGAAATGATTACTCCGCCGATGGGAAATCCGTTTCCCATGCCTTTGGCCGTGGTAATGATGTCGGCTTTGATATCGGCAAACTGATGGGCAAAGAATTTGCCCGTTCGGCCGTATCCCGACTGCACCTCATCCAAGATGAGCACTACGTCGTGTTTTTGGCATACGAGCTCCAGTTGTTGAAGAAAATCGGTGTCGGGAGCAAATATGCCGGCCACTCCCTGTATGCCTTCGATAACGATGGCAGCCACATCGCCTTTGTCGACCTCTTTGACAACGGCATCGATATCGTTTAATGGCACAAAGGCGACTTCATGACCGGTGTTGAAAGGCGATTGGATGGCAGGATTGTCCGTGACGGCTACTGCACCGGAAGTGCGTCCGTGAAAGGCTTCTTTGAATGCAACGATGCGTTTTTTGCCGGTGTGAAACGAGGCGAGTTTCAGCGCATTCTCGTTGGCCTCGGCTCCGGAATTGCACAGAAACAACGCATAATCGGGATAGCCGCACAATTCGCCGAGCTTGTCCGCAACTTCTTGCTGCAGGCTGTTGATTACAGAATTGGAATAGAACCCGATTTTGTCGATTTGTTCTTTTAGCATGCGGGTATATTCGGGATGGGTATGTCCGATGGAAATGACGGCATGCCCGCCATAGAAGTCCAAATACTCGGTCCCGTTTTTATCCCACAAACGGCATCCTTTTGCCCTTACGGGTTCGATGTTCCAGAGGGTATATACGTCAAATAAATTCATTTTCTGTTTATGTTTTTGCTTTTAAAATGAGAGTCTGCTTTAAAAAGCGCTTCCTTTTAATTTCAATCCGGTGGCTTCGTCCAACCCAAACATCAGGTTCATGTTCTGAACGGCTTGTCCCGATGCGCCTTTCAGTAGGTTGTCGATAATGGAGGTAATGTGGATGTATCCATTGTGAAATTCGATGTGCAACAATCCTTTATTGGTGTTTACCACCTCTTTGAGACTGATGGGTTCATCGGAAACAAAGACGAAAGGAGATGTTTCGTAAAATTGCTTGTAGAAATCGATGGTTTCTGCTTCGCTCATCGAACCGTCCCATTTCATATATATACTGGCGAAGATGCCCCGCGTGAAATCGCCCCGCATGGGAATGAAATTGATTTCGGGGAGAATAGGGTTGCCTGCATCGGTCAAGGTGCGTTGTATTTCGTTCAAGTGTTGATGGGTGAAGGGTTTATAAACCGAAATATTGGAGGCTCGATAACTGAAATGGGTGGTTTCGGAGAGTTTTTTCCCTGCCCCGGTAGAGCCTGTGATGGCGTGGATGTGAACCGCATCCGAAAGTTTGTTGATGGACGCTAACGGTATCAATGCCAGTAGAATGGAAGTGGCAAAACAACCGGGATTGGCAATGTTGTTTGCTTTGCGGATTTTTTCTTTGTTGAGTTCGCACAAGCCGAAAACGAATTCACGATTGCCGAATACCGGATCGTTGCGGAAATCGTTTCCAAGATCGATGATCTTGCACGATTCCGCAATGGAATTCTCCTGCAGAAAAGTGCGGGAGATACCGTGTCCGAGGCAAAGAAAAATTACATCGGGATGTCCAATATTGTCGGTAAAGCAGAGATCGGTTTCGCCTAACAGGTCGCGATGAATGTTGGCAATCGGAACCCCGAACGACGTAGTGGTCGTTACCGAATCGATTTTTACTTGAGGATGACGGAGCAGGATGCGCAACAACTCGCCTCCCGTATATCCTGTCCCTCCGGCTATACTTACGTTAATCATTTTGATGAATGGTATGGTAAATTTTCAACGGATTGGCTACAACTTTGGTGAAACCGATGATATCTTGCGGGGTGAGCGATTTGTTGCTTTCGCCATAATCGCCAAAGATGGGATTCATCAGGTCGTAAGGACTTTCGCATCCCAATACGGAAAAATGATACGGACGTAGTTCCACTTCTACTTCTCCTGTCACGTATTGTTGGGTATCGGTGAGGAAAACCTCGATGTTGCGCATGACGGGTTCAAGATACTGAGCCTCGTGCATGAGTTGTCCGTACCAGTTGCCGAGCTGTTCTTTCCAATATAACTGGTGCTTGGTCAGTACATGTTTTTCCAACAAATGATGGGCTTTGATGATGATCAATGGTGCAGGTGCTTCAAAAGCCACGCGGCCTTTTGTGCCGATGATGGTATCGCCAACGTGAATATCGCGCCCGATGGCAAATTCCGATGCCGTTTTGTTGATGGTGCGGATGACATCTACGGGATTCATTTTTTCTCCATTGAAGGATATCGGTTCACCTTTGTGGAATCCGATTTTGATGCGTTCGACACCATGCTTGGTTACTTGCGAGGGATAGGCTTCTTCGGGCAGTACTCCTGACGATTTCAGCGTTTCTACTCCGCCAACACTAGTACCCCACAGACCCTGATTGATGGAATATTTCGATTTTTCCCACGAAAAATCAAATCCCTTTTCCCGTAGGTAGTCGATTTCCTGTTGTCTCGACAAACCGAGCTCGCGAATAGGGGCGAGGATTTTTACTTCCGGTGCCAGCACTTCAAAAACCAGATCGAAACGGATTTGATCGTTGCCGGCCCCTGTGCTTCCGTGGGCAACGTAGTCGGCTCCCGTTTTTTTGATATGTTCTACGATGTTCAATGCCTGGAAAAATCGTTCGGAACTCACCGAAAGGGGGTAAGTGTTGTTTTTTAACACGTTGCCAAAAATCAGATAGCGAATGCCCCGTTGGTAATAATCTTCTACGGCATCGATACAGGTATGCGTGGTCGCACCCAGCTGTAGTGCACGTTCTTCGATACGCTTGGCTTCTTCTTCCGAAAATCCGCCCGTATTGACGATGGCGGTATGTACTTCCAGTCCTTTTTCGTGAATCAGATACGGCACACAGAACGAAGTGTCGAGTCCGCCGCTAAATGCCAAAACTACTTTCTGTTTCATTTCTTTATTTTTTTAGCAAGCTAAACATAGCTTATGGTGAGAATATTTATTTTTTGAAGAGTTTGTTTGGTGTCCTTTTCTTTACGATGGGCTTTACGATTTTTTTTGCGAAAGGACGGGTTTCCCCGGATTTTTTTCCCTTTTTTGCTTCTTCTTCGGGGTCGAACAAAAGACCGGTACAGAGGCACATTTTGTAATTGTTGCGTTGCAGAATGTCGAAATTGCGACAACCTTGACATCCCTTCCAAAATTCTTCGTCATCGGTCAATTCCGAAAAAGGAACCGGTTTGAACCCCAGTTCGGTATTCATTTTCATGACAGCAAGTCCTGTCGTGATACTGAAAATCTTAGCGTGGGGATATAGTTCTCGGGAAAGATTGAAAATTCTTTTCTTTATTCTTTTGGCTATCCCTCGATTCCGATAGTCGGGGTGTACGATTAATCCCGAATTGGCCACAAATTTATCGTGTCCCCATGATTCGATATAGGAAAAACCTACCAGTTGGTCGCCATCAAGAGCAATCACGGCTTTCCCTGCATTTATCTTTTCGGCAACGTATTCCGGTGAACGTTTGGCTATGCCTGTCCCCCGTGCTTGTGCCGATTCGTACATTAAATCGCATATTTGTTGTGCGTATTTTTCGTGGCTACTGTTAGCCACCTGAATTTTTACATTCATTTTGCTTTTACGAAAATAAATTGTGAATAAATTGGATTTATTTTGTGTCGCAATCTTGCGAAAAATAAAAGGAATTTTATAGACGAAGAATAGGGTCTATAAAATAAAAGATGATCAGAAGCATCGTCGGAAAAAATACGTTGCCTTGTTCATTGAAGTAATATGTGAGAATATCTTTTTCATTGATATTGCAAAAGTAAATATAATATTTGTAATACGGATGCTTTTAAGAGAAAAACTGCTCATTAATTTGTCCTTTTATGGAGAATGACGTATATTTGTTGCGAATAATTGCCTCAAATAACCTCTCTTCTTTCTTTCTCAATCAAATGTATTGCAAACTATATCCTTATCCTCCGAATATAATATAAAGAAAATAAATACTTATGCAAGAAAGAAAATACCACGCTTATACTTTACACAATTACAAACAGATTCCGCAAATACAAGCGCTTACAAAAGATCAGTTGGAAGCTATAGAAGTGGTCGGACGCGTATTGCCATTCAAATCGAACAACTATGTAGTGGAAGAACTGATCGACTGGAACAATATTCCCGATGATCCGATTTTTACGTTAACATTTCCACGAAAGGAAATGCTTTCCAAAGCACATTACAATGCCATATTGTCGCTTTTGCAGGCAGGAGCCGATGAAGAAACAATAAGAAACAAGGCTCAAGAGATTCGATTGGAACTGAACCCCAATCCGGCCAATCAGCAACACAATGTTCCTGTTATGGACAAGATAAAATTGCATGGCATTCAGCACAAATATCGTGAAACGGTGTTGTTTTTCCCCAGTCAGGGACAAACGTGTCATGCATATTGCACATTTTGTTTCCGTTGGCCGCAATTTTCAGGGATGAGCGAATTGAAATTTGCCATGAAGGAAGCCGATTTGTTGCACAAATATCTGCTGAAGCATCCCAAAGTTACCGATGTGCTTTTTACGGGCGGTGACCCACTTACGGCAACGGCAAAAATATTGTCGGCCTATATCGAACCTCTTTTGGGTGAAGAGTTTTCACATATCCGCAATATCCGCATCGGATCAAAGACATTGGCTTATTGGCCTTACCGCTTCTTGACCGATAAAGATGCCGATGATTTGTTGGCATTATTCGAAAAAGTGACAAAAGCAGGTAAACATTTGGCTTTTCAAGCTCATTTCAATCATCCCATAGAATTGTCGACCGATGTGGTCAAACAAGCCATTCGGAAAATCAAAAACACGGGTGCGCAAATCAGAACGCAATCGCCCTTGCTTCGGCATATCAACAATCAATGGGAAACATGGGCACAGCTGTGGAGAGAACAGGTTTCGCTCGGTTTAATTCCTTATTACATGTTTGTTGCCCGCGATACGGGGGCTAAACCTTTTTTTGAAGTGCCCCTGAAAAAAGCCTGGGATATTTACCGAAAAGCGTATTCCAATGTTAGTGGAATTTGCCGAACGGTACGTGGCCCCAGTATGAGCGCAAGCCCGGGAAAAATTCAACTTTTGGGAGTGGCCGAAGTGAAAGGCGAAAAGGTATTTGTTTTGCGCTTTCTCCAATGTCGGAATCCCAATTTGGTGGATATCCCTTTCTTTGCCAAATATGATCCCAAAGTCACATGGTTTGATCAATTGCAACCCGCCTTTGGCGAAGAAGCGTTTTTCTTTCGGAAACAGTTGCCCAAGGAAAAAGAGGAGGCTTTTCTCTGGGAATGAAAGGGATAGGTATAGAGGGCGAGAAGGTCGTTTTATTACTTTTCAACAAAAATAATCATTCAATTAACATTGTATTTACCGATTTATTGTTTAATTTGCTTTTTTAAATCAATTCAATTTTCGGAATATGGGAAAAATAATTGCATTGGCAAATCAGAAAGGAGGAGTGGGTAAAACCACAACAACCATTAATCTGGGGGCATCACTGGCCGCACTGGAGAAGAAAGTGTTGGTAGTAGATGCCGATCCTCAAGCCAATGCTTCGTCGGGACTGGGAATTGACATACGGAATATAGAAGATACAATATACGAGGGGCTTATTGGCAAGATAAGCCCTTTTGATATCGTACTTGAAACACCGTTTGAAAATATCGATATTATTCCATCTCACATTAATCTAGTAGGAGCAGAACTCGAAATGGTGCAAATGGAGAACAGAGAGAAACGTTTGCGCGAGTTGCTCGATCCTTTGAAAGACTCGTATGATTATCTTCTTATCGATTGTTCGCCTTCGTTAGGCATTATCACCGTCAACGCATTGACGGCTGCGGATTCGGTGATTATCCCCGTTCAATGTGAATATTTTGCGTTGGAAGGATTGAGTAAGCTGCTTAATACCATTAAAATTATCAAGTCGAAACTGAATACAAAATTGGAAATCGAGGGATTCGTATTGACGATGTACGATTCGCGTCTACGATTGCATAATCAGATTTATGAAGAAGTCAGACATCATTTTCAAGAACTTGTATTCAAAACGGTTATACACCGAAATATCACATTAAGTGAGTCGCAAAGTCATGCACAACCCGCTCTGATTTATGATGCTGCTTCTCGTGGAGCGATGAATTACATTCAGCTCGCCAAAGAGTTAATCGAGAAAAATTCTTAATTTTGTAGCTTAGGATACAGGATAACAGTTTAATAATAAGGAAAGCATGGCAAAAAGAAATGCATTGGGAAGAGGATTGGACGCGTTGATAACGATGGATGATGCGGTCACGCGTGGATCGTCTTCTATCAATGAAATAGAATTATCGAAGATTATATCGAATCCGGATCAACCCAGACGCATATTCGACGAAGAAGCAATGGAAGAATTGGCCGCATCTATCAGCAAAATTGGAGTGATACAGCCCATTACTTTGCGCAAAATTGATGGTGAAAAATATCAGATTATTGCAGGAGAGCGTCGTTACCGAGCTTCGCAGATGGCGGGATTGGATTCTATCCCTGCTTATATTAAAACCGCCGACGATGATGAACTCATGGAGATGGCGTTGATCGAAAATATCCAGCGGGAAGATCTCAATGCAATCGAAATAGCATTGGCTTATCAGAATCTCATCGATTCGTTTTCATTGACACAAGAGCAATTGAGTGAAAGAGTCGGGAAAAAGCGGGCAACAGTTGCCAATTATCTGCGGCTGTTGAAACTCCCTGCCGAAGTACAAATGGGTATTAAAGACCGAAAAATCGACATGGGGCATGCCCGTGCTTTGGTGACCATCAATGATCCGGTTTCACAGCTGGCTGTTTACAACTTGATTTTAAGAGATGGGTTATCGGTTCGCAAAGTGGAGGCTATCGTTAAGGAAATCAATAAAGGAAAAGATGTAGACGAAGTTATCAATCCATCAAAATCTCGTGAACCCCGTGCTTCTAAAGAAAAAAAATCTGCCACCGGCGAGTTCAGCGCTTTTAAAAAACATCTATCCGATTATTTTAAAACGGAAGTTCAGTTTACGTGTAATAAACAAGGGAAAGGGAAAATTACCATTCCGTTTAAATCGCCGGAGGAATTGGAACGAATTATCGGAATTTTCGATCAGCTGACGAAAAAATAAAAATTTGCTGCGAATGGAAGGCTGGAGGATAATGGGTATTTTTTTATTGCTTGGAGTTTATGCTTCTCATGCTCAGGGGGTCTCTTCTTTATTGCATTCCGATGAGTGGCCGTTGATTTATCTTGTTGATTCGGAACCTCAGGATACTATTCCTGCCAATGATCGGTCGAGTGCAATACAGCAGCAAACCGACACCATTATTGTTGATCAAGGAATCGATACGGTGGGGGTAAAAAAAGTAGAATTTAAGCCCGATCCAAAGAAAGCCATTATCATGTCGGCTATTTTTCCGGGTTTGGGGCAAATTTACAATCGAAAATATTGGAAATTACCCATTCTTTACGGTGGATTTGTTGGTCTTTCATATGCTATTTCGTGGAACAACCGATATTATCAAGATTATTTTCATGCATATAAAGACATTATGGATGATGATCCTGAAACCAATAGTTGGCACGATTTCTTGCGTTACGGTCAAGACCCTGAAACCGTTGATACGGCGTGGTTGAAAGACGTATTGAGAAGAGGGAAAAATTATTATCGACGTTATCGTGATTTGAGTATTATTGGTACAGTTGCTCTATATGCAATCGGTATTATGGATGCCTATGTAGATGCCCAGTTATTTGATTTTGAGATAACCCCCGATCTTTCCATGCGTGTCGAGCCGGCTGTTATTCAAAAAAACAGCAATTATACGGCAAATGCATTTGGTTTTCATTGCAGTTTCAATTTTTAACCCGAATATCGTAATCGCCTTCAAGGGAGGTAATTCGTCATTTTTTATTCTTTAAAAACAGAACGTAAAGATGAAACGATTTTTTATTTTTTCAGTAATGGCCACTGCCGTTTTTTCATGTTTGTATTCCCGGCCGATCAGACAGGCAAAAGATACCATACAAGACACGACTCTTGTTCTTCCTGAAAGTATGACGGCGAACCTTGCCGATTTACTGCACGATTGGCAGATTGACTTTGCCGGCTCCGAAAACAATTGTGATGCGGGGCAGAATGTTGTTTACCATGATACGGTTTATAGCGATCGATTGTATCGACTGCCTTCGGAGATGGAGCTTTCTTTTAATCGTGTTGTCCGATCCTATATCGAGATGTATTCTGTTCGCCGTCGCGAGCAGGTAGCCTATATGTTGACTTTAGGCGATTATTATTTTCCGTTGTTCGAGGAAATGCTCGATCGTCATGGTCTTCCATTGGAACTGAAATATTTACCCGTTATCGAATCGGCTTTAAATCCGGTTGCCGTTTCCCGTATGGGGGCAACGGGGCTTTGGCAATTTATGCTAAAAACAGGTCAAGGTTATGGACTTGAAGTAAATAGTTTGGTAGATGAGCGCCGCGATCCTTATAAGTCAACCGAGGCTGCTGTACGTTACCTTAAAGATCTGTACAGCATTTATGGCGATTGGAATTTGGTGATTGCGGCTTACAATTGTGGACCGGGAAATGTAAATAAAGCTATTGCACGCAGTGGAGGGAAACAGGATTACTGGGAAATTTATTATCGTCTGCCGCGAGAAACGCGCGGATATGTACCGGCTTTCATTGCTGCCAATTATATTATGAATTATTATGCGGAACATAATATTTGCCCGATGAAACCGAATGATTTTCAGGCATTGGATACAGTGCATGTGAATCAGGAAATCCATTTCGGACAAATATCCGAAATATTGGATATTCCCGTGAATGAACTTCAGCGACTCAACCCCCAATTCAAACGGGATATCGTTCCCGGCAATTACAAACCTTATGCATTGGTATTGCCTACAAAAAAGATGATTGCTTTTATCGATAAAAAGGATGAAATATTGAATTGTCGGCGTTCAGCGTACTTTGCTCACCGACTCAATACGGATCGGTACCTCAAAGATGGTAGCACATCTGTTGGCAGCGATGGTGTTGTTTATTATCGAGTGAAAAAGGGGGATAATCTTAGTAAGATTGCCAAACGAAATGGAGTAACGGTTGCGCAGTTGAAATCGTGGAACAATTTAAA
>JGI24708J26588_10004223_pt1 | contig 10029 bp, 7 predicted proteins | sample BioPla1DNA2_FD_26588 | JGI IMG/M metagenome (IMG submission 26588) | reverse complement strand
CTCGCAATGACAGAAAGAAGAGCCTCCTCGCAATGACAAAGGTTGGGGTACCTCGCAATGACAGAAAGAAGAGCCTACTCGCAATGGTAGGAGGGATCATCCCCATAATACAGTTTGCGGAATGTACGTTGTACGCCTCAAATGGTTTCTGTCATAATCTCAGTGCTGAGGATGCCGCTTTTCATAATTAGAGCCCTCAGAGTTTTATTATACATGGCCATGCTCTTTAGCTGCTTCAGCATAATATTACGCTTCAGAGCCTTCAAGTTCTTATTGTAGCGGTACTGGAACCCTTCAATGCCCTTATTGAGGCTGTCTGCAAGGGCAATGGCACTTCTTATGGCATAGCTGATGCCCTCGGCTGAACTGGGGCTGATGAAGCCTGCAGCCTCGCCTATAAGAGCCATATGTTCATTACCCGTAAAGATCTCTGAACCAGACTTGGGACGCAAAAGATATGAGCCTTCCCTCTTGATACGATTTCCAAAGAAATATCCAAAATCCCGAAGCTCGTTTTTCAGTCTCTCAAACTTAATGCCGGCCTCCTTTGAAGGCTCCAGGGCAGAACCTATTATCATCCTGCCGTCCTTTGCAATGATCCATGAATAGAAGTCTGTAACTACGCTATCGAAGATAGCTCCATAATAGGGTATACTATCGGAAGTTTCATACCATTCCTGGATGGAAATATATCTTCTGTTCTTTTCGCTTTCAGGAAAGATCTGCCGCCGTGCATTGGACCACGCTCCATTGGCTGCCACAAGAACCCTTACCTTTTCTGTATAGATCCTGTTCCCGTGAATAAAGGCTATTTCATAGCCCTCGCTTCTTTCACTTAAGGTGGTGAACCTGCACTTCATCCCCATATCAACATGGGGCGGAATCAATGAAACCAACCACTCATCAAACCTCTTACGGTTCATATTAAAATAAAAACGCTGATAAAACCTCTCAAGATTATTATCAAAATCAATGGTTCTCACAAGAAAAAGCTGAGGATCAACCAGCACATCTGTGGGTACTGCCAGTCCCATCTTGCCCAGCACCTCCTGGGCGTCCGGGGCAAGAAGCCCGCCACAGCATTTTGATCTCTCTTCTTCCTCAGGTTCCATCAAATCTCGCTTGTCCAACAGCAAAACCTTGTATTGTTTATCAAGAAGCCTGGCCAGGGTAGCTCCCGCAGGCCCGGCTCCAATAATTGCTATATCATAGGGCATTGAGCATACCTCCTAATGTCCCTGGCACTACATATTATTATACCAGAGTTCCCGATGACGAAAAATGTAATTGCCCTCCAGATAAATCGGGTTATGGAAGCAAATTCTTCCTCTCTTGATAATCTATGCGATCAGGCTACCAAACCACGGGATTTTTCTTCCAATATTCTCTTGCGCCCTCTATGAAATCCGCAATGGCGGTTTCTTTGTCTTTNTCACCCCTGATGTAGGCTTGGGTTTCGTCAAGGAATATGCTGAATACGAAATCATAGCTTGCTTCCTTACTATCCACAGACAGTATACTCAATGCATCCAGTATATCCAGTGATCTGCATATAATGGGATTCATATTCTGATCGTCAATAATACCACAGCTATTATGGGTTTCTTTCAGAATATCTCTGGAGATCACGGGATAATTATATCCTTCAAACAACGTACCGTTGGCCAGCCGGTACTGAAGTCCGTTTTCTGAACTGTCCAACGCAATCCATTCTATTAGGGACTTGATCAACTCCTTATTTTCAGCATGCTTGCTGACCATGATTCCNGAATAGAGATCTGTCCGGATTTGAAATGGCGGTAGGCATATGGCCCAGTCGCCATAGGCATTCTCATTGTTAAAGATATCAAGGAAATGGCAATAATCGGTGGTTGTAAAAAGACCAAATACCTTATCCCCTTCCCCCTTTATGATATTAATCCAATCATCGCTCCATGCCTTGGTATCCTTTATGCAGCCATCATTATACAGTTGTTTTGAAACATCCATAAACTTTTCCCATTGGGGATCCGGCCTGAAGTTTTCGTCCATAAGCTCTGAAACTGTGCAACCCGTATCGATAAGGTAAGACAGGTCGCTGCATCCGGGTACTATATAATAACCATGTTCCTTTAAGGTTTGAGCTNCTTCCAGCAGTTTGTCCCAGCTTTGGGAGCCCCCGCCGATGATTTCAGATATCGTGTCAGGATCATCGGTTCCCCAAACCTCCCTGGCCACAGAACGCCGATACATAAAGACATTTGCACTGGATAAAACGGGAAGCGCAACGATTTTCCCGTCCCGGTTGGAACCAGCCTCAACGATGTACCGGGGAATGTCCATCTTGTCAAGAAGTGCGTCGACATCGATCCCCAACTCTTCGTATGTACAGACATATTGGGATAATTCCCCTTTGGTGAACTGTGACGCATATGCCATCGGAACACAGAACAGATCCATGGGTTCAGTTTTGTTTTTCAGGTTGTCTGCCGCGATGTTGACTATATCAAGGAAGCTGTACACCAACTCATCTGTGTATGCCAGTACCAGATGATCGAAATCCCAGTGCTCTTCAGCATATTTTTCGATTATATCATCCAACTCCCTAAATGTCGTATAGACACGGATACGAGTTGTCTTGCCGGGGGAATACTGAATTTCTTCTGGCTCTTCGGGCTCCTCTGTCCTATTTGGATCCTCCGCCAAAGTTGTCTCCGGTTCTGAGGGGTCTTTCTGAGGAACTGAACCGGTATTGCAGCCGTGTAACAGAGCACCGGCAATAAAAATGCACAGGACAATGATGAGGGTGGTTTTTCTTAAGGTAAGTTTCATTTAAAATCATCTTCCTTNTATTAATTCTCGTTTAGCTCACTTCAGAGTGATATCGTCTTAAAAATCCATCTCATTCCTGGTTTAAAATTTGCTGATAGTCATTATATACCAAAACAGTACATCCTTCTATCAGAAAAAAAATTACCGCGCTTCGCTCATAATAACAGGCGTAGGATTTTCGGGGCGTAAAAAATCCCACATCGATTATTCAATGTGGGATTTTTGGTGGGAGGAGGTGGATTCGAACCACCGAAGTCACTGACAACAGATTTACAGTCTGCCCCCTTTGGCCACTCGGGAACCCTCCCTTATTCTATTAATGCGGCTTTCGGAAACCGCATTAACTATATTACATGAGGCCTATTGTTTTGTCAACACCTTTATTCATTAATTAGACTGCTTTAATTTGTCACTTTGACTTAGCATTCCTTCACCTGGATTCCAGGCTGTCTGCCAGACCGATTAAAACATCCCGCACCGGATAGGCTTTGAAGTTTTCAAGAGATCCACCATAATCCGTTTCAATATGAGGTATGGCATACTCAATACCATCGCCTTCAATAATTATAACATAGTCATACCCTTGGTTTATATCAACAACCTTATAGTCGGTTATTTGCTCCGCTTGGAATGTATCCCGGACAAGCTGCTGGTGTTCTTCCTTGCTCAGGAGATAGGAGCCATGGTCATGGCTTACGAAAATCCCGGAGTATTTAGACGACATCCATGTCCTGCCTTCCTGACTTATAACAATGTCAAGGGGCGCAGCAGAGGGATCGTCAACGGGAGTTGCTGACTCAACTACAGGAAGAAGAATATAATTTTGCTTCTCATTTTGCAGCGGCAACAGATGATACTGCTGCTCTCCAAGCAAATCATCAAAACTTGAGGCTTCACGAAGGGAATCGGCGCTGATTCCGCCAGTCATAAGAGTCGCAACGGTAAGCACACTGTTATCGTCACAGGTGTACTTTGTTCCCATCCCTGAATTATAGGCTTCCAGTATAGCCTCAATCGTCTCAGGGGACATATCCTCTCCGGAAAGAGTAAGAATATGGCTAAAATCCATGGAACTTAAGGTGTTTCCAACACTGGTGATGCTATACCCAATGCTTTGATAATCCATTCCATCGAAAGCTCTGTCATCTTCAGCCTTATTACTACTTTCTGGATATCCCCGTTCTTCCATCATGATACGAGGAGCTTGTGCAGGCATTTCCGCAGGCCTGGCCTGATCGGCATCACCCTCTATTTTCGCCATGCCTGATGTCTGAGGACGGGCAGAATTTTCTGCAGATTTATTAACCTTTAGCATGGGATAATTGAGCAAAACAATCAATGCCAGAAGACATGCCGCGATGGGAGCACCATATCTTAAGGCTGCCCTGCCAAGAACTGTTTTCGTCGATTTCTTTCTTTTACCGGTTTCCAGTTCCATACGGCACTTGTTCAGGGTGGTTTTAATCAATTCATCAGAGGCTTTCAGCTGATCAAGCTCTGCCCTGTATGCTTCTTTCAAGAAGTCGTCATTAAAGATCATGCCATCCCCATGCTTGTTCTTATTTTCAGCCACTAGCCTCACCTCCCAACATGCCCGCAAGCAGACTCCGTGCCTTGAACAACCTGCTTTTCACAGTACCTCCGGGTATCTTCAGAATCCGGGAGATTTCATTGATACCCAACTCCTGATAATAATATAAATGTATCATTTCACGATATTTATCCGGTAATTTCATTATGGAGCGAACCAGTTCTTCTTTTTCATCCTTCTTTTCAATAATCTCCTCAGTATGACTATCAGAAACCTGGGTACTGAAATCGTCGGTTACAGTAACCCTCCTCTTCCATGCGCTTCTAAGATAGTCCCTGCAAACATTTACAGCAATACCTATTACCCAGGTTTTCTCACTGCACTCTTTACGAAAATTATCATAATACCTGCATATTCTCAAAAATGTTTCCTGGTATGCATCCTCAGCCAGTTCTTTGGATTTTAGTATGACAAACGCCGTCCTTAGCACGTCGTTGCCATACTGCTCCACCAGTCTGGTGATTTCATTCATTTTTTCAGAAGGAGCCACCTGCCTGCCACCCTCCTTCACCTCATTTGACGTAAAGACATCCGGTTTGGTTCACTTTTTGCGAACTGTCCAATTGTTGGGACAGACCGTTACTTAACCCCTGCCTAAGGGGTACACCATGATTGGATTGTATCAAACACGGCTAAAAAAAGGAAGCCTTATCAAATGGCTCGGGAAACAGTGAGAAATATAAAAAGGAAATGTATAATAATTACAACATGAAAGATTCAGGGGGTAACAGGATGGACAACCGCAGACGCCATGCCATATGTCTGTTCATCGATAATTATCATGATCTTAGAAAACATCTGCGTTTTAAAACTTCACCAAAAATCTTGCGATTGTCTTCCCTCATACTGTCCCTCAAGGGTATCAGGATAAATATTGAGGATTTCCAGAAAGGCCTTGACTACATAAAACGGTATACCCAATGGTATTCCCCATTCAGGTCTTTTATGGTGCCGGCCGCCGCATTTGCTACCATTCCCGGAAAATCCTTCGATAAAGCCTTCAACAGGCTTGTCTCCTGTCAAAAAACGCTGAAATTTGCTGGTTTCAGACCTTCAGCCTGTCTGGTTCCTGCTGCCATGGCTCTTTATTCCACCTCAGCCGATGGCTCAGAGCAGCCTTTGGCATATCGGGCTTATTTTGTTTTACAGAAAATGAAGGGATGGCGTTCAGCCCGATCCGTCCGGGAACTGTTTGCACCTGCCGTGTTTGTGTCTTCTTCGGAATCTCACAGCAAAGACATAATCAGTCAGAGGGCTTCATTCTTCAGCCACCTTGATTCAATGGATAAGAACCAAATCAAGGGTCTCCACTTTCTTTATCAGAACCTGGCCTATGATGCCGGAACAGTGGAGGCTGCAGCTGCAAGCTGTGCCGGTATCTATTCGACATTGGAAAAAATGAAATTCAGGTCTTCAGCTCTCTTCTACGGTGCCATGGGCTTTTTGGCATTGTCAGGTCATGACTGTAATCAGGCCATATTGGATGCTATGGACACCATGAGCCTCCTGAAGCTTGGAAAATGCTTTTCGAATTTTGAAAAGGAACAGGCCATGCTGGTGGCATCAGCCATTGTTGCCGCTAACCGTCTGGAACAGCGGGCAGAAGCCTCCCCTTCTGCCATCCATTCTGTCATTTCTGCTCAGGCTGCAGCCTGCCTGCTGTAGATTAAGAATCGGATTCAGACAAATCCACTGCCAGTGTGAGCTTTCAGGTCTTTCCCCCTTCCCGTGTTTTCGTGAAGAACAGGTATAAATATTTGAAAGAGAAAAATACTTCTGGTAAAATGAGTATGCTCCAGACAGCCTGTATTCAGGTTGTCTTCTCGATAGGTTCATTATTTATTAATCAAGAAGAATTAAGCAGGAGATGTAATAATCATGGGAAGACAAGTCAGAACACGCTATGCCCCCAGTCCGACAGGTTATGTCCATATTGGCAATCTGAGGACAGCCCTCTATGAATACCTTATAGCACGCTCGATGAACGGTAAATTCATTCTGAGAATAGAAGATACCGATCAGGAAAGACTGGTTGAGGGTGCAGTGGATGTTATCTATAACACTCTCAAGGTCTGTGGATTAAAGCACGATGAAGGTCCCGACATCGGCGGCCCCTACGCACCCTATGTTCAGAGTCAGAGGAAGGATGCCTACCTTCCCTTTGCGAAGGAACTGGTTGAAAAAGGTCATGCATACTATTGCTTTTGTTCCAAAGACAGGCTTGATAAAATGAGAAGCGAAGCCGAATCCAGAGGCGAGACTTATATGTATGACCGTCACTGCCTTGGATTGTCGAAGGAAGAAGTTGAAGAAAAGCTGGCTCAAAATCAGCCCTGGGTAATCCGGCAGAAGATGCCCCGTGAAGGCTCCACCACCTTCGAGGATATGGTATATGGCTCAATTACTATTGAGAACAATATGCTGGAAGATCAGATCCTGATCAAGTCAGACGGGCTTCCCACCTACAACTTTGCAAATGTAATCGACGACCACCTCATGGAGATCACCCATGTGGTCCGCGGCAGTGAGTACCTCACCTCGACTCCGAAGTACAACCTTCTTTACGATGCCTTCGGCTGGGAAAAGCCTGTTTATGTACATCTGCCTCTGATTGTGAAACCAGATGGAAGCAAGATATCAAAGCGCAAGGGCGACGCATCCTTTGAGGATTTAGTTGCCATGGGATTTCTTGTGGAAGCCATCATCAACTATATCGCCCTTTTGGGATGGTCCCCGGAAGGCACCCAGGAAGTTTTCTCACTGGCAGAGCTTGAAAAGGCTTTCGACATAAGGCGTATCAGCAAGTCTCCATCAAGCTTCGATATGGAAAAGCTCCGCTGGTTCAATGCAGAATATATCAGGGCAATGCCTCCTGAGAAGTTCCATAGCCTTGCCATGCCCTATCTGGAAAAATCCATAACCGACAAATCCATTGATCTTGCCAAGGTGAGCAAGCTGCTACAGAAAAGAACCGAACTGCTTACTGAAATCCCGTCCAAGGTAGGCTTCTTTAACAGCCTGGAGGATTATGACCTGAGCATATATGTCCATAAAAAGATGAAAACTACCCTGGAGATTTCACTGGAAAGCCTTAAGGCGGCTCTTCCCATCCTTGAAAATCTGGAACCATGGAATGAAGAATCCATTCACGGCACCTTATTATCTTTGGCTGAAACCATGGGAATCAAGAACGGTCAGATGCTGTGGCCGGTCAGAACCGCATTATCAGGGTGGCAGGTCACTCCGGGGGGAGCTATCGAGATAGCAGACATACTGGGCAAAGAGGAAAGCCTCAGGCGTATCAGAATAGGAATTGAAAGGCTGGGAAGAGCACTATCTTAAAGAATTCTGGCTGTTTTTTTCAGATTCTTAAATTCTGATTGATATTCTAAAGGATTAACGTTAATATATAGTTTGATATGTCTAAAACTTCTAGGAGGGTTGTCGTTATGAACTTAATCTTGCTTGCCCCTGTAGGTTCAATACTCGCTCTATGCTTTGCCGGCTATCTGGCATTTAGCATAATGAAAAAGAGCGAGGGCACCGACGAAATGATAAAGATTGCGTCTGCAATTCGTAAGGGTGCTAACGCATATCTGAAAAGGCAATATACTGGAGTAGCAATATTTTTTGCAGTAATGGTTGCCATACTTACAGCACTGGCAATAGCCGGATTCCTCACTCCCTTCGTGCCCTTTGCTTTCCTTACCGGTGGCTTATTCTCCGGTCTTTCAGGTTTTCTTGGCATGAAGATTGCAACAGCAGCGAATTCAAGAACCGCCAATGCGGCAAGATCCAGCCTCAACAGCGGGCTTCGCGTAGCCTTCAACAGCGGTGCCGTTATGGGATTGGTTGTTGTGGGACTTGGTTTGCTTGATTTGAGCATCTGGTATTTCTTCCTCGATTGGTTCTACGGAACTGATCCAAATAAGATCCAAAAGATCACCAGCGCTATGCTCACCTTTGGTATGGGTGCCAGCTCCATGGCTCTCTTCGCTCGTGTGGGCGGTGGTATCTTCACTAAGGCCGCCGACGTGGGCGCAGACCTGGTTGGTAAGGTTGAAGCAGGCATTCCCGAGGATGACCCCAGAAACCCTGCTGTTATCGCAGATAACGTAGGTGATAACGTAGGCGACGTTGCTGGTATGGGTGCTGACCTTTATGAATCCTATGTAGGCTCAATCGTTTCCACCTGCGCTCTGGCAGTTGCAGCAGGTCTCGGCGTCGATGGCGTTACCATACCAATGGTTATGGCTGCTGTGGGCGTAATTGCCTCCATCATCGGTACATTCTTTGTGCGTTCAGGTGAAAAAGCCGAACAGAAAACCCTGCTGAGAGCCTTAAGAACCGGTGTTTATATCAGCTCAGCTCTGATCTTTGTTGTGGCCTTCTTCCTTGTCCGCAGCGTATTCCCCGACAACCTGGGTATATTCTGGGCGATTGTCAGCGGACTTGTTGCAGGTAACCTCATAGGTTTTATAACAGAGTACTTCACATCGGATACTTATAAACCCACTAAGAGGCTTGCAGAGACCTCTTTGACAGGTCCGGCAACCATTATTATCGGCGGATTGTCTCTGGGTATGCTGTCCACTGCTGTTCCGGTCATCATTGTTGGAGCAGCTGTTCTGGCAAGCTTCTTCCTGGCGGGAGGCGCCGCTAACTTCAATCTGGGTCTTTATGGTGTAGGAATCTCTGCTGTGGGAATGCTCAGTACCCTTGGTATCACACTGGCTACCGATGCCTATGGCCCTGTGGCCGACAATGCAGGCGGTATTGCTGAAATGTCCAAGCTTCCTCCGGAGGTCAGAGAACGTACTGATGCTCTGGATTCCCTTGGAAATACCACTGCAGCAACAGGTAAGGGCTTTGCAATCGGATCTGCCGCTCTAACAGCGCTGGCTCTCATTGCAGCATACACCGATCAGGTAACAATCATAGATCCCGATTTTGTTTTCAACCTTAATCTAATTAATCCTCCTGTGCTGATAGGATTATTTGTTGGAAGCATGCTGCCATTCCTCTTCGCTGCCCTCACCATGGAAGCTGTGGGCAGAGCAGCACAGAAAATTGTTGTAGAAGTAAGAAGACAATTCAAGGAGATCACAGGCCTTATGGAAGGCAAGGCAGACCCCGACTATGCCAGCTGTGTGGATATCTGCACCAGGTCTGCTCAGAAGGAAATGATCCTTCCTGCTTTGATAGGCATTATTGCTCCTATTCTCGTTGGTATCCTTCTCGGTGTAAATGGTGTCGCGGGCATGCTTGGCGGCGCAACCGTATCAGGGTTCATCCTTGCCATTATGATGGCAAATTCCGGCGGCGCCTGGGACAATGCCAAGAAGTACATCGAAGCCGGAAACGTTGGAGGAAAAGGATCTGATTCTCATAAGGCCGCTGTTGTAGGTGATACAGTTGGCGATCCCTTCAAGGATACATCCGGTCCTTCCATCAACATCCTTATAAAGCTTCTCTCCATGGTTTCCATCGTATTTGCTTCCTTCATCATGAGCAATACCATCATGAAGTAATACCATGAATTAATCATTGTTAAGTTGAGAGGTCGGTCACTCATACAGGGTGCCCGGCCTCTTTTTAATATTGAGATGAGAGTTTGGGGTTCTTTC
>JGI24708J26588_10004221_pt1 | contig 10030 bp, 7 predicted proteins | sample BioPla1DNA2_FD_26588 | JGI IMG/M metagenome (IMG submission 26588) | reverse complement strand
TTTTGTATAAACACCCACTTTGTGTTTATCAATGAAGACTTCTCCTTCTGTTTGCCGCAACAAGCCGGTCAAAATCTTGATAAGAGTTGTTTTGCCGCTGCCGTTGGGCCCCAAAATACCAACGATTTTTCCCGCATCTATTTCTAAACTAAGATTGTCTAAAGCTTTTTTGGTAAAATATTTTTTTGTCAGGTTTTTAATCTCTACGATTTTATTCATCATCATGCCTCCTGTTAATCCGGTCGGAAATAATTTTAATTATTTCTTGGGGGGCAAAACCCAGTTTTTTCATTTGTTCAATAAAGTTTTGCGTCAGCTCGTGAGCCATCTTTGTTTTAAGAGTTTTAATAGCTTCCAGATCTTCAGTTACAAAAGTGCCTAAACCCCTTTGTGTAAAGACTAAGTTTTCTCTTTCTAATTCCTGGTAGCATCTTTGGATTGTGTTGGGATTTACTTTAAATTCTTTCGCTAAATCTCTGACAGACGGCAATTTATCACCTCCGCGTAATTGACCGGAAACTATCCTGTTTTTGATAACATGCATAATTTGCATATAAATTGGCAGGTGGCTGTCAAATTCCATTGCTTCACCTCCGCGATACATAGTATTAGTGTGTTAGATAAATAGTACACTAATGCGGCAGGTCTGTCAAGCTTTTGCGATGTATTTTTACTTTTTGCTTTATCCAATTAAATCATTAAAATTTTGTATGTACAATATTGGCAGTTTTCGTTACAATAAGGGGGAGTACTTTGTTGAAGTTGGCCTGTAAACATAGATGGACAGACCAACTTTAACGGTCATAGATTAAAATTTGGGGGAGGATGGATAGTGGAAGCAAGTTTACAGATTTTTATTGCCATGGTACTGTATATTGCCATGGTTATAGTGATCGGAGTGTATTATGCAAAACAGGCCAGTGAAAGCAGCCATAATTACCTGATCGGCGGCAGATCGCTGGGGCCGTGGGTAACAGCCATGGCGGCGGAAGCTTCTGATATGAGCGGCTGGCTCCTAATGGGACTGCCGGGAGTGGCGTACTGGTTTGGTTTAAGTGATGCAGTCTGGACTGCAATCGGGCTTGCCATAGGTACATATTTAAACTGGCTCTTTGTGGCTAAAAGACTGCGTGTTTATACGCAAGTTGCCGGTGATGCCATTACCATTCCGGATTTTTTAAGTAACAGATTCAGGGAAAATAAAAAGGTAATTTTAACAATTGCTGCACTTTTCATTCTTGTTTTTTTTAGTGTTTATGCTGCCAGTTGTTTTGTTACGGTAGGGAAATTATTCAGTGCTTTATTTAATGCCAAATATGTTTATATGATGATTGCCGGTGCCATATTTGTTGTGCTTTACACCTTCATTGGTGGTTTTTTAGCGGAAAGTGCCTCTGACTTTATGCAAGGGATTGTGATGTTTTTTGCGCTGGCATTAGTTTTGATCTTTGGTATTTCCCATGCCGGAGGTATCGGCGCCATTATAGAAAATGCCAAATCAATTCCAGGTTTCTTTGATTTCTTCGGTATTGCCCAGCCGCAAACAGTTGACGGGGTGCAGCAGATTGGTGAGAGCGGCCAGGCTTTATTCGGTGCTGCTGCAAGTTATGGCTGGCTGACCATCATCTCCACTTTATCCTGGGGGCTGGGGTACTTTGGGATGCCGCAAGTGCTGCTGAAGTTTATGGCGATCAGAGACTTTAAAGAATTAACCACCTCCAGAAGAATCGCCACCGTTTGGGTGATCATCTCCCTGACGGCAGCCGTTGCTATCGGTATTATCGGCCGGGTGCTTTACCCCACGGAATTATTAACACAAAGTGCCGCCGAGAGAATCTTTATTGTCATGTCCACCAATTTCTTTATGCCTTTTATTGCCGGGATTATCATGGCAGGAATCCTTGCTGCCACCATTAGCTCATCAGATTCCTACTTATTAATCGCAGCATCTGCCCTGTCAAAAAATATTTATCAAGGGATCTTTAAAAGAGATGCCACAGACAGAGAAGTTTTAATTGCTTCCCGGATTACATTGCTTGTAATTGCCGTGGTGGCAATGATTATAGCTTTAGATGAAAATTCCGTTATTTTTACCGTAGTTTCCTTTGCCTGGGCCGGTTTCGGCGCAACCTTCGGACCCATTATGCTGTTTTCATTGTTCTGGAAACGAGTCACCAGAGCTGGTGCCATTGCCGGTATGGTGACAGGTGGCTGCATGGTCTTTATCTGGAAATTGCTGCTTAAGCCCATGGGCGGTGTTTTCGGTATTTATGAACTACTGCCGGCATTTATTCTTTCCTGCATTGCAATTGTAGTTGTATCTTACTTATCACAACCGGAAGCCGAGGAAGTTCAGGCAGAATTTGAGCTTGTCAAGCAAAAATGCAGAGCATAATTTAGAATACAAAAAGAACATAAAAAGCTGACTAGGTTTGAAAAAAACTTAGTCAGCTTTTTTTATGGCTTTTTGCCGGATCAATGTAAACCGTGCTGTATAAACTGCGCGTAACTTGGAATAATGAAAATGATTTTATACGAAAGGAGCTTAAAGCATGTTTAACCCTTTTGAACAAAAACCAATACTTTTAGGCGAAGCCATTGCAGACTGGAACTCACTTTATCCTAAAGCGTACGACAAATATCAGGCGGATCCCTACACGAAAGTACGCGTAATCCTGATGAATGGCATTGAAGTGGAATCTATCTTTTTTACCCATCAATTTCATCGCCACTGCACTGATAATGAGCTGCGCCGTGATTTGGCTTTTAGCCGCCGCATAGACCAGCAACAGCAAAAGCGCATTAACTGGCTTTCTCCGGTGGGAGAAACACCTCTGGAAACCACAATCGGTTATGAGCATGTGGCCGTGGATTTGACTGCCTGGCTGGCGCAAAATGAACCGGATTTTTATGTGAAAGAGACACTGGATCTGGCTTTACTGGAGGATTTTGACCATCTCTACCGTTATGCCAATCTAATGGATTTGGATAAAAATATTCCTGCGCAAAACCTGGTGAAAGAATATGTAGAAATCTATCCTGGTCGTCCCACTGTGGCCCATCACCGCCATCCCAATGATACCGTCAGGGGCTATATTAATTTTAAAAGCGCAGATATCCGCACCAAGCTCAATATCCTCATTATCACCGCGGCTGAACAGCAAACAATGAATTTTTATATGAATATTGGTCCTACATATTATAATGATTTGGGGCGGCAACTGTATCAGGAAATTGCCATGGTGGAAGAAGTCCATGTGACACAGTACGGGGCACTGATTGATCCCAGCTGTACATGGCTGGAAATGCTGCTTTTGCATAAATTTAATGAGTGCTATCTCTATTATTCTTTCTATCAGGATGAAACAGATCCGCACATCAAATCTATTTGGGAATTGCATCTGGAACAGGAAATTGCACAATTACACCGGGCAAAAGATTTGCTGGCCCAGCATGAAAACAAAGACTGGCAGCAGGTGGTGGGCGATGGCAACTTCCCCACACTGTTAAAATTCAGGGAGACAAAAGATTACCTGCGCAAAGTTCTGGCGGAAACCGTGGAAAATACGGGCAACAGGGAAGTGATCTGGAATGTGAATGATTTGCCTGATAACCACACATTCTTCTGGTACCAGGGCACAGTGAATCAGGATGTTTATTCTGCTCCCAGTCATAAAGTCATTGCGGAGCGTCAGCTCAAAAAAGGCATGGACTACCGCTATGAGGATAAACCTAATCCCATCAAGTCTTTACAGGACCGCAGAAAAGACAATGTGAGCCTGGGAAGAACAAAACAAAGAACAAGGGAATTGGCGGGTGTTTAATGAAAAGGGACGGCTCCTTTGCGCAGAGCCGTCCCTTAAATTATTTCTTAATTTCCCAGTAACAACGTTTTGGCGAAACAATTTTACCTTCTTTTTTCAGTTTGTTCATGACCTTGTCCACTTCTTTTTTATCAAGGCCGGTCCCTTCTACCACTGCAGATGCCCTGACCGGCTCTGTGGCCTCTTGGAAAAACTTTAAAACAGCATCATAATTCTCCATTTTCAACCTTCCCTTCACAGGTGATTTACAGTCCTATCAATTCGGTATGCCACATAGATTTTCCTTTCCGCGCATGTATTATGCAATAATTTGTTAAGGTCTAACTTTTACCGTTTTCTTCGATGCCGATCATTTTCATTAAATAAAGGGCATTGCGGGTTTGTGAAAGACCGCGTCTTAATTTATAGTCAAAAAAGATTTGGTTGTCCTGGTAATATTCTTGGAAATTGAAATTAACAATCTTACCGCCGCTTTCCCTTTCCAGTTCACCCAGTTCAAGATCGTGGGTTGAGACCATACCAATGGCATTTTGGCTGTACAGTTTTTTTATCAGAATTTTTGCCCCTAAATGGCGGTCATGAGAATTGGTGCCTTTAAAGATTTCATCCAGTAAAAAAAATACCTGGTGCTTTTGTTCCGTGGCTTTTAAGATCTCTTTAATACGCAATAATTCTGCATAAAAGCCGGAAATGCCCTTTTCCAAATTGTCATTAATACGCATACAGGTATAAAGATGCATCAGTGAACACCTGAAAGCTGCGGCACAAACGGCAGCACCGGCATAAGCCAGGACCAGATTGATGCCGGCGGCACGCAGCAGCGTGCTTTTGCCGGACATATTGGAGCCGGTAATGAGAAGAACACCTGTGGGAGGGCAGATTACTACATCATTGGCAACTCTTTTACCGCTTAAAAGAGGGTGCGCCAGTGCCCTGGCTTTGAACACAGAAGCTTCTGCTGTAATTTGGGGGATGGCCCAAGTGGGGTGGTCGTGATTTATTAGTGCCAGGCTTGACAATGCTTCCAGCTTGCCCAGTGTTTCCAGCCAGCCCCTGGCAAACCGGCCGGAAAGCTTTTTCCACTGTTCTAAATCAACCATGCATTGATAGTCCCATAGTAGCAGGATATTAATGGGTGCTAGAAACTGGTTTTCCCTGTTGGTAATGCGATCAACCAGTTTTTGTAGCTGCTGTAACTGGTGGGAAGCTGGAATTCCTGCCACGTTCAAAAGTCCCTTTTGGAGTTGCTGCAGATAAGCGGAAGTAAAAACTGCCTTTTCAAAACGGGAAAGCATCTTACTATACGCCCCGATGGCTTGCTGGTAGTTATAGACGGTTTTTAGCGGCGCGGTTAATTGCATTAATCCCAGCATATATAAAAAAATATGCAGCAAGATTAAAAACAGTGGTATGAAAGGAGGGATGATACCGGCACCAAAAGCCAGCAGGATAGTAAAGACCGTTACCAGCGGTAAAGCCCGGACAGCCAAAATAACAGGTTTTCGGGAAAAGAAGGCGTAAGTTTCCTGGCTCCAAACCAGTAGCCTGCTGACGTCTTTTGCTTTTTGCGGAATTTGCATTGCTTCCGCCTGAAATCTTTGCCGCCACCAGCGCTTGGCGGCAAGCTCCTTAATTGCCTCCTGTCTTGCTGCAATCTCCGCTCTTTGTGTGGGCGGAACAGTTAAGATTTTTTTTAATTCTTTTCTGCCAAAACCGGTGTGGCAAGTACTAAGCCACTGAAAAAGGGAACCTGTGCCGAAAAGATCCAAATCGTGGGCATACTCATGCTTTTCGTCATGAAAATCTGCCCCGGCATCTGTAAATTCATGCCATTTGCCGGCTAAACGTTTTAAAGAGTTTTGATTAATCTCTTTAAGGGCTGACAAATAATTGTGGTAGTCTTTAACTTTTCTGTGCACCCATACCAGGTAAAGAAAAAGAAAGATTATAAAAGGTAATGGCAGCCATTGCCATAAAGACAAACGAGCCCAATAAGCATAGGCGGCATAAAAAATACTTGCCGCTGCAGCCAGTAAACGCCTGTTTTCTATGCGGTGCATTTTTTGTTTAAGTTTAACTGCCAGTTGCTCATATTTCATTTGGCGCTTTTCATAGCTTGTAGCCGGTGACGGCATTGTCTCAACTCCTATCTTTTCAACCAAGTTACTTTAACTATAAATAGCTATCTAAGGGCCTGTCAAGATAAGTAAAAAACAGCTTTATGTCTGTTATTTAGACAAGAAAACTCTAAATTTGACATTTTACCACAACAGGTGTATATTGACAGTGTAAAACTATACTCAGTTTTCTAAAATAAAAGTATATTCTAAGGAAGACTCATGTCAAAAGGCAAGAGGAGAGAGTTTAGAGAGGGGGAGTTAGTGAAAAATTTAACAAAATCCGGGGAAAGAGTTTTCTTGCCTGTACAGAAGTGGTATAATGGTTTTGGCATAAAGTCTTTCTTAAAATAAAACAGGGAAAATAGTATTGTTTTTTCATTTTTCTAATTTTTTAGGACAGTGACAATATTGTTTTCCGCATCATTTGTATTTTACAGGGAGGTTGCTCAATGGCAAGAAAGATGAAAACAATGGACGGGAACACGGCGGCAGCGTATATATCTTATGCTTTTACAGAAGTTGCTGCTATTTATCCCATCACTCCGTCATCGACAATGGCGGAAATGGTTGACGAGTGGGCGGCGCATGGAAAGAAAAATATTTTCGGTCAAACTGTAGATGTGGTCGAAATGCAATCAGAAGCCGGAGCTGCCGGAGCTGTACACGGCTCATTGCAAGCCGGTGCGCTGACGACAACATATACAGCTTCGCAAGGCTTACTTTTAATGATTCCCAATATGTACAAAATAGCCGGGGAAATGTTGCCGGGGGTTTTCCATGTCAGCGCCAGGGCGTTGGCAAGTCATGCCCTTTCTATTTTTGGGGATCATCAGGACGTAATGGCAGTAAGGCAGACCGGATTTGCCATGCTTGCTTCCAACAGTGTACAGGAAGTAATGGATTTGGCCGGAGTAGCTCACCTGGCAGCCATTAAGTCACACACACCTTTTGTACATTTCTTTGATGGTTTTAGAACATCTCACGAAATACAAAAAATTGAAGAAATTGATTATGCCGATTTGGCAAAACTAGTTGATTATGAAGCTTTACAGCGTTTTAGAGACAAAGCTTTGAATCCGGAAAACCCTGTAATTAAAGGTACTGCACAAAATCCGGATATTTACTTCCAATCCAGAGAAGCCGCCAACCTGCATTATGAGCAGATTCCGGACGTGGTGGCAGATTATATGAAAAAGATTTCGGCATTAACCGGTCGTGAATATAAGCCCTTTGATTACTATGGCGCTCCTGATGCAGAAAGAATCATTGTCGCCATGGGTTCAGTAGTAGAAACGATCGAAGAAACTGTTGATTACTTATTGGCCAAAGGGGAAAAAGTCGGTGTCATTAAAGTCAGACTGTACCGTCCCTTCTCCGCTAAATATTTCTTAGATGTGCTGCCGAAAACTGTAAAGAAAATTGCTGTTTTAGACAGAACGAAAGAAATGGGAGCATTGGGCGAACCTTTATACCAAGACGTACGGACCATCTTCTACGACAAGGAAGATGCCCCGGTGATTGTGGGTGGTCGCTACGGCTTAGGTTCAAAAGACACGACTCCCTCCCAAATTTATGCTGTTTATCAAAACTTGCTGCAGGATGAACCGAAAAATAGCTTCACCATCGGTATCGTTGACGATGTAACTTTCACTTCTTTGGAAGAAAAAGAAAAGATTGTTACCACTCCTGAAGGCACAATTACCTGTAAGTTCTGGGGTCTGGGCTCTGACGGCACGGTTGGTGCCAATAAGAGTGCCATTAAAATTATTGGCGATAACACCGACCTATATGCCCAGGGCTATTTCTCCTATGACAGTAAGAAATCAGGCGGCGTTACCATTTCCCACTTACGTTTCGGGAAAAAACCGATTAAATCCACTTATTTAATTGATGAGGCGGACTTTGTTTCCTGCTCCACACAAGCCTATGTGTACCAGTATGATTTGTTAAAGGGTCTGAAAAAAGGTGGAACTTTCCTCCTTAACACCAACTGGTCGGAAGAAGAGCTGGATGTTAATTTGCCTGCCGCCATGAAAAACTATATCGCGGAAAATGGAATCAAATTCTATATCATAAATGCGTCTAAAATTGCTGAAGAAGTGGGCCTGGGCAGAAGAACAAACATGATTATGCAGGCAGCCTTCTTTAAGCTGGCTAATGTAATTGACATAGATGATGCCGTTAAATATCTGAAAGACGCCATTAAGACTGCTTACGGCAGTAAAGGCGACAATATTGTACAGATGAACTATGACGCCGTTGATAAAGGCATGAATGCTTTAGTGGAAGTTAAAGTGCCTGCAAGCTGGAAAGACGCTGCTGATGAAGCTGCCGCCACCAATGAAAAAGAATTGCCTGACTTTATTAAGAATGTGCTGATTCCCATGAATAGGCAAGAAGGTGACGATCTTCCCGTTTCCGTACTCAAGGATATGGCTGACGGTACCTTCCCCAGCGGAACATCTGCCTATGAAAAGAGAGGAATTGCTCTCTATGTGCCTGAGTGGCAGGTAGAAAATTGTATCCAATGTAACCAGTGTGCTTTTGTCTGCCCCCATGCTGCCATCAGACCGTTCTTGCTGACAGATGAAGAAGTAAAAGCTGCACCGCAGGGGATCCAGGCAAAGAAAGCAGTAGGTAAAGGTGCTCAGGATTACCAGTACAGAATCCAGGTTTCGCCTTTAGACTGCACCGGCTGCGGCAATTGTGCAGATATTTGCCCGGCTAAAGAAAAGGCACTGGTGATGAAACCGCTTAACACACAGGAACATGAAATTACCCTTTGGGATTATGTTGTCAACAATGTTCCCTACAGAACAGATATCTTCCCCACCAGAACCGTCAAGGGCAGCCAGTTCTGCCAGCCCCTCCTGGAATTCTCAGGCGCTTGCGCAGGCTGTGGAGAAACACCTTATGCCAAAGTTATTACACAGCTCTTTGGTGACAGGATGATGGTGGCCAACGCTACCGGTTGCTCTTCCATTTGGGGCGGTTCGGCACCGTCCATGCCCTATACTAAGAACGCCGAGGGCAAAGGACCGGCCTGGGCTAATTCCCTCTTTGAAGATAACGCCGAGTACGGTTATGGTATGGCCATAGGTGTGAAGAAAGTCCGCAACACCATTAAAAACTATCTGGAAGAACTGATGGCTGAAGATGACACTCTCAAAGCCGCCGCTCAAGCCTGGATTGACACTATGAATGACGGCGAAGCTTCAAAAGAGACTTCGCAAAAGCTTATTGCCGCTTTAGAAGGCTATCAAGGCGATAATCCGAAAGTTAAGTTTATCCTGGATAATAAAGATAAACTGGTAAAAAGATCTGTCTGGATTTTCGGTGGAGACGGCTGGGCTTACGACATCGGTTACGGCGGTTTGGACCATGTTTTAGCTTCCGGCGAAGACGTAAACGTCTTGGTTTTCGATACAGAAGTTTATTCCAATACAGGCGGTCAGTCTTCAAAGGCCACACCCACAGCGGCTGTAGCCAAATTTGCTTCCGCCGGTAAGAGAGTGAAGAAAAAAGATCTGGGCGCTATTGCCATGACATACGGCTATGTTTATGTGGCACAAGTGGCAATGGGTGCCGATAAGAACCAATTCTTAAAAGCCATTCAGGAAGCAGAAGCTTATGATGGGCCTGCCCTGATTATCGCTTATGCTCCCTGTATTAACCATGGTATTAAAGCCGGTATGGGCAAGAGCCAGAATCAACAGAAATTTGCTGTGGAAACAGGTTACTGGCATCTCTACAGATTCAACCCGCAGGTACCGGAAGGACAGAATCCCTTTACCTTGGATTCTAAAGAACCTACCAAGGAGTTCAGAGAGTTTATTGACAGTGAGGTCCGTTATACTTCACTACAAAATACTTTCCCGGAAGTTGCCGAAGAACTCTTTGCCAAAACAGAAAAAGAAGCCAAGGAAAGATATGAAACTTATAAGAAAATGGCTGAAGGATAGTCATAACAGAAAAAAGGGCTGCTTTAGGAGCGGTCAGATAGGGATTTATAATTCCTGAAAAATTCGGCATAGTCGTTGATATTCGGCTATGCCGTTTTTTCGTTTATTTTGGTAAGTCGATAGC
>JGI24708J26588_10004220_pt1 | contig 10030 bp, 6 predicted proteins | sample BioPla1DNA2_FD_26588 | JGI IMG/M metagenome (IMG submission 26588) | reverse complement strand
AGGATTTCCATTATTTTCCTTTACTTAATAATATATTGCTTGTATATTTCTGTCAATAGCATTTATAAATATTAATTTGTATAATGTCAATTATTTTAAAAAAAAGGGATTTAAACTCAAGAAATTAGCAGATACTTATGGGACTATGGAAAGCTAGACTAACCCTCTACTGTAATAATTGAAAAAATATTCAAAATGGCTCTAAGTCAAATATTGAAGCAAAGTTTGACTTAGAGCCTAATTTCTCAATAAACTTAGAACTTGATAGAGCCGCATAATAAAATATCAAATGAGTGAATTATTAACGCTTCTCGTAAACCTCTCTTTTTAGTAAACCTACAAAAGGAAGATTTCTATATTTTTCAGCATAATCAATACCATATCCTATAATAAATTCATCAGGAACATCAAATCCCTTATAATCAATCTCGATCTCCTTTTGCCTTCTTGCAGGTTTATCCAAAAGGGTACAGATTTTTAAGGATTTTGGATTACGGTTTAATAAGTTTTTCTTCAAATAATCTAATGTTAAGCCAGTATCTATAATATCTTCTACGATAATAATATTTTTTCCCTCAATATTGTCCTCTAAGTCTTTTATGATACGAACCACTCCGCTAGTTTCAGCAGAATTACCATAGCTTGAGACCACCATATAATCAATATAAGCAGGTATGGTAATTTGTCTAATTAGATCCGACATAAATACACTAGCACCTTTTAAGATTCCTACAAGCATAACCTCCTCGCCTGCATAATCTTTTGAAATCTCTTCTCCTAATTCTTTTATTCTTTTTAATAATACATCTTCGTCAAATAAAATAGTTTCTACGTCTTGTAACATGATTAACCTCTTTCCAATCATATGCTTTATTTATTTTATTTTATAGGAAACCAACCTTATCATTTTAAGAAAATGATTTTTCCTATGGTATTTTCTATAAAATAAAATAGACATCAGAAAATAGTATATATTTCATTTCCTGATACCTATAGTTTAATCTATTTCGCCTTTATTAACAATATTTTTTTAATATAATACTTCCTTCCCGCCGATATCATTTTCTTGCATTATAATATAATACCTTATAATACGATCAAAAGCTCGGGTAAATAAGTGTAATTCATCTGAGAGATATATACCATACCATACTCAGAAAGTTCACTAGTTAAGCCATAGGCATAAAGATATTTGAATGACATCGAAGGCCCAATGCTCGAATAAGCAATAAAATCCTCCAAATCACCATTATAACTATAGTAACAGGAAAACCCTGCTGCCTCAGGCCGATATTTTCCATTTACCCTCTTTTGAAACAGAGGGAGGTGTCTTTATCATGAGGCTTTTGCTTCCTCTTGGGTAAGGATGGCTCTCCTAATTGAAGAGGATATGATTTCAATTTTTATACAAAGACTGGGAGCAACCATTACCCCCAGTCTGACCAGAAAAATAAATTATAAAGTAATTCCTCTTTGTTTTTTACATTCACACGCATGGATTCTTCTCTAAAATAACAATTCCATCTGTTCCATATCCTCTACTTTCACCTGTGAAGCACGGATAGTAATAATATCCTTTTCTCCTTTGATGCGCTCCCCTTTCACATATTGAATATCCTTTCGGAGACCAGATTCCATTAGGTTAAGTACATAGATATTGTCAAAGCGATTATAAATTGATTCACCACCTAGGCCAGTAAGGCATATTAACTGAGTGTTGTTCTTCTTCGCCACATCCATCAATGGTTTTAGAAGATGGGCTGCGTTGGTTTGGGCAAAGGGATTGTCCATTAATAGGATTTTGCCTTCCTCTCTCTCAAAGAACAAATCCGTATCTTCCCTGCGCATATAAGAAAGTAAACTGGATAATACTACAAAAGCAGATAGAAAACCTTCTCCTCCAGAGTTTTTGGCTACTTGAGCCCAGGTTATGGGATATTCTCTTTGGGATTCTATTTTGTAAAGCTTAATGCTTATATTCCCTATTCCAACTACAGTATCGTATAGGTTCCTAGTGGTAACAAAAGCCCCGATCATCTCTTCTAAGTTTCCATTTTGCTCTAACCGTAAAAGCCCCCGTTTTGTAATCTCTTCCATAAAATCTTGTAGCCTTATCCTATAGACGCTCTCCTGTTCTTCCCATTCCGGAAGTATAATTCTTAGCATCTTTATTAAACGTCCACGAACTGTTATGGAGGAATTTCTATCGATCTTGCCAAGGTTTTTGTGTAAATCTTCAATATAATCTAGTAACATCTCCATTATTTTCTGCTTCTCTCGATCCACCAAGGCTATATCAACTTCTAATTTCTGAAGTAAAGCCTCATAAGAGCCCAAAATAATTGTTAATTGTTCAAGGACACCCTGGGGCTCACTTGCTAGGTTCATCATGGTTTCCAGTGGTTTGCTAAAAAACTCATCTTTGTATATTTCCTTACTAGATATAACTTCCAAGGATTTTCTTTGTGCTTCTTTTTTATCATCCTGAACTCTTAAGGAATACCGATAATCCCGAACTAGTCCTCCTCTAAAATCTCTGAGTTCCTCCATACTCAAATCATCCAAACGATCTCCCCAATTTTCACCCAATTCTTCTTGATAAGTAAATGTTTTCTCTGTTGTAAAGTGATTAAATTCAGCCAATATGGAAAGGTTGTTTTCATAATTATTGATTTTATCTTCAATAAATGTAAGATGTTCTTTCTCTTTTGAAATTTCAATTGATATAAGGTGAATTCGTTTTTTGAAGGCTAAATCCGTGATTTGACTCCTTGGAATTAATTCTGATCTCTGATATTTTTCTTCTAACTGTTTCATAGCACTATCTATCTTGCTTTGTAATACGGCAATTTTAGTAGAGAACTTATTATATTCTTTTTCTAAATCACTATATTTTCTTTCATGTGCTACTTTTTCTTTCTTCAGTTCTTTTTCTATGAATTCATCCAGTGTAATGTCTTGATAATCCTTCTCTTCTAGGCCATATTCCGCTTCTTTTGATAGCAATTGTTGTTGCTTATTATCGAATCGTTCCTTGGCCTGATGAAGTCTCTCTTCTAACTGCTGTTGATCTTCACTAATTTGCTTAGTCAAGGCCTCGAATCTTGCCTCCATATCCTCTATGTCTTTAAATAGTCTTTGGGATTCTTGATAACTTTGATATAGACTTACCTTCTTTTGCAAATCCCCTAATTTAATATTCGCTCGTTCCCGATTGGTTGCTATATCCTGAATGAGATTATTTAATTCTATGAGTGAATAATTGCATTCTTCTAATTCACACTTGCTTTTTTCTAAAGTTTTTAGAATTTCTTGCATTTTCTTACGATTATTAAGATATTCTTCATAGGAATCCCATAGCTTCTTAAAATCCCTTATCATATGAAGTAGGTACAACTCCCGCTGACTATCTTCCTTAATTTCTTCTGATAATTCTTCCAACAACCTTTGTAAATCTTCCTTTTTACTGCGCCTTTCTCTTAATCCTAATTCCGATTTTCTAATCTCTTGTTCTAGATACTCCAATTCCTTAATACAAGCATTGTACTTGCTTTCCGTGATAGTCTGATACTTTATTTCATTATATTTATTATTATATTCTTTAATTTCTTCTTCTTTTTGTNCCAATAATTTTTTGGCTTTATCAATTTCTGCTTGTTTCTGATTTAACAATTCCTTTAATGCTTCTTCATCGAACAAATGATGGTTAAACATAACAAAGAAATTAATCTTATCTAACTCATAAATGCAGCTTTTGTTTTCATTAGAGAATTTGTCTAAGTCCTCTCTTCGAATGATAGGTATCGGAAATGAAGTATAAAAATCAATTTGTTTTCCAGCTAATTGCTGTATACCTTTGTCGTTCATAATAATACTATATGGAAGCAATGGATTGTGCTCTAATAGTTCTTGATTTGCTTGTGCAGAAAAACCATTTCGCTTCAACCACTCCATACCATATATATAGGACAAGTCCATATCATTTAGTAATTGACTAAATTCATTGGGCAATTCCAGAAGCTTTCCTGTTTCTAGCCTCCTGTATTCGTCTTCCATCTCTTCTTTTTGTCGTTCTAAATGTCGCTTTGCATTCTCTAACACTATTAGTTTTTTATCAAAAACCTCAGCAATCCTAGACTCTTGGAATACATTCTCTTCTCCTAGTCCAATAAATCTTAGAATCCTTTTTCGAGTCTCTAATTCCACCTCAAATGCTCCTAAAAGCTCCTCCTGATGACGTAACTTAAGCTGTAACTGCCCTAGCTTTTTATTTTCATCCTCTAAATCTCTGCTACAGGATAAAATCTCTTGATCTGTTTGCCTCTTTTTCTCCTTTCTCTGGGTCAAGCTAGTCTGATGTTTTTTCAACTTATCTTCTAAGTTGATCTCTATTTCTTCTAGTATTCCCTCTTCATATAGTCTTAGAATATTTCTTTCAAGCCCTGCTTCATATCTTGTATTAAACTCATCTTCATCCTTGTCATAAGAACTAACACTAGTCTGAACCTGGCCTAAGCTTCTCTCTAGCTCTTGAATCAGTTTTTGTAAATCATCCCTCCTAGAAGATAACTTCTTTCGTTCTTGCTGCTTTTCTGAAAACATATCCTCTTGTTCCCTAAGATGTATCTTTTGATTTTGTAACTGTTCTTCATAATAGCATCTTATGCTATAGCCTAACTGATTCCTTTCCGGGCGCAAGTCCTTCTCATTCTCTCTTAATAATCCCAACTGATTTTCTAGAAGAAGAACATCTTTTGAAAATTCTTTATACTCTTCATAAAGTCTAGCACACTCCATAACATGGATTCGGAAAGAAAGTTCTATAATACTTTTATTAACCCTGTTTTTTTCATCTTCTAGTCGTTTTTGCTCTTTCAACATCTCATTTTGTTCGTCCATAAGGCAATGCAGATGATAAGATTCTTCTTCATATTTAACAGACTCTAAATTGCTCTCTAATACTTCCAGCTTTTCTGTAAGCATATCCTTCTCTATTATCTTTTCATCCAGTAATGATAAAAGACTTTTTCTTAAAAATGCAATCTTTTCTTCATATTCTTTCGTATTTAGCATTGCCTCCAGAAAAGCTGTGGCACTTTCACGGATTTCTTCCCCATCCTTCTGGAATGATATAATTGTTTCTTTACGCTCTATCTTTGCTTGGTTCTCTTTATACAGAACAATAAATTTCTGAATAATATTGGAAAATTCCTTTATTCGGTTCTGGTCTTTGTTCAGCTTATCCTCCACAGCGGGTAAAAACCATTTTTCTACAAGACCTGCTTCGTCCTTTGCATCCTTAAAGAGTTCCGATAGACCCGATTCCTTTAAATTTACCCTCTTAATTATTGTTTCCCACTCTTTATGATTAATCTGATATTCCTTTAAACGGTCAAAATATCTCTTTTGTTGTGCAGCTTGGTTCATATCATAAGATTGAAAAACCAAACCTTTTTCTCTTTTAATCTCTTCAAACATTCCTTTACATGTATGAAATCCCCTAAGTTTTTTTACTTTCCCATTCATTTCAATTACAGGGATATTATGGATATCAAATTCATTGGCTTCCTTATACTCATATATAAAGTTCAATATATCTAATTCATCCTTTGAATCCTCTTCTGCAGAGTTTTCTTTCCTGCGAACCATCATCCCAACCAAAACATACCCTGCTCCTCCATCCAAGATCCATTCCGTAAGCAAAAAGGTAGGGCGATTGCTGGTAAAAAAACTGGCAAATTCACGATCCGGAGTATCCCTGTAACGTTTTCTAACCAAAGGTGCTATCATCATCTGCACAAGTACTGATTTTCCGCCTCCATTTTGCAAGGATAATAAGGTACTTTCACCATCAAAATGAAAGGTTTCATCCTCAATGGTAATCGCATTATTATTATAATTTAGATTGATTGCACGAAAACAATTTATCTTACTCAACTTCCTTCACCCCCAGCACTCTCATAACCCGATTATAATTATTCTTGTTTAATAAATTATAATCCATAAAGTGATCCAATTTTTTTGTGGTTTTTATCATCTCATCAGCTTCGATATAGTCTATAAGGCCTTGCTTTTGTAAGAATGATAAGATGGAATGAATAAAACCCTCTTTGGTTGTCTTTGCTCTGGAACCACGATCATCGCTCTTAAGAGCTTCATAAGCTTCTAACATATTGATAAAAGCAAGCCCACCATCTTCTTCCTCATCTTCTTGATAGGAAGCTCCTTCTTTTAACCGATCCGATATACAGTTTAAAAGATCTCCCACCTTCATAAAGTCTCTGGTTTTACTAGTGCTCCCCTGTCCATCATAAAATTCCACAAGTAAGGTAAGGATAACAAATTGGACAAGGTAATAATCCTTATCCGTTGCAGTAGATTTGCATAAGGTATACTTCAGTAAGGCCTTAGAAAAACCTAGAAAATCATTATCTTCTTTCGGAATAAGGTAAATTACGTTGCCATACCTTTCAATATTACTATCTGCCAACTCTCCTTGACTTTTAACTAGGTTCATGATGGATTCATTCTCTGTATATGCTTTATATAATAGAATTTCTTCTTCTTCTCTTAACTCTCTTTTTTGAAGTAAATAATAAAATATCCTTTGACTTGTAGTGATATCTTCTAATTCATAAGCCATAAAATCCCTCTCTCCCTATTCTATAGTAAATATGAGATTTGAACAGCGAACCTTTTTCCTCTGTCCATTTTCATCAGTTATATTTAAAAATTCAACAGCTTCTCCACCAGTTCTTGATACCTCCAAGCTCTGAATCCCATTGAAATCTTTATGCTCTTCAATTAATTCCAACAAACACAAATTAATCTGAAATCCATCAACTTTATCGGTAAAATGTTCTTCCCTTTCTTTTCGAAGGTCATCAAATACGAAAATTCTATTCTTAATTAGCTCAACCATAATCTCACGAAAAATTTCCAGATTGGGAATCAGTATTGGAATCTCCTCTTCCGGTAATATTTCTTGTAATTTTTGTAAGGATAAGCTTTTATATTGATACGTATATCGTAGGATACATAATAAACTATCTTTATAAATTCTAAGTCCTTTCTCCAACTTCAATTGACGTTCCTTTAGCCAAGCCTCCTCGTCAAAATCTTCTAGTATCTCGCCCTCCTCAATTTCCCTAAGCTTAATGGATCGTTGATATTCAAATGCTTTACCAATATTGTAGATCTTGTCCACTTCTCGATTAAATAAAGGTCGTAGAAAAATGTCTAAGCGGTCAAGATTCTCTGGATTTTGTAGTATTGAATCATAAAGATCATTTCGAATAGAAAATCTTTTTATTAATGACATCTGTGATAGTGCCTCTAATTCCTTTGTATACATAGATTTTAAATCAAAATGAGTGGAAAGAATCTTCTGATATTCATCTAATGCACGATTGATATAGGTTTCAATGATCTTCAAGTGTTTCAGATTATCAGCTTCCGCCCGCCCTAACTTTTCTATTTGTATATCCTGCTGTTCCAATCCTTCCACCAGTTTTCTAACATGTTCCTTGTAACCGCCAAGCTTCTTCTTGGTCTCATCAATGGTAGAAAGATTATCTTCAAGGATTTGTCCATATTCTGTAACAGAAAATGTAAGGGCGTTTTGTCTGATTCTACGCATGGCTTCCTGCATTTTCTGTAACTGAATTCGAAGCAGATTGAATATCTGCTTAATCGTATCCACCGCCTTATCATAACTGGCTTTCTCCATTTGAAGCTTAAAAATCATCTCTTGGATCGTAAACTTCATATTACTCTCAATTTCTAAAGTAGATAAAACCAAATTATATCCATCATCTGTAAGATAATAAGAGGTTCTTCTTACATCACCGTCAATGTAAACTATCTTATTCCCAATAAAACTGATATGTATTTCCTTATAAACCCCCTCATCATAATCAAAACCTTGAAAATACATAGCACGGCCTTCATCACATAGAATAACATTTACAATAAACTCTCCCAATTCCTTACACTGATCAAAGGATAAGGATTTTTTAAACCAAGTAACATTAATGGTATCAATAAAGTTACCGATATCATCCATGGTACAATACTCATCCTTTAGAGATTGCTCCATAATATAAAGCAATACAGAAAATATAAAATTTGTCTGCTCAAATATGGTATCAATTCCATACTGTTTCCAAGTTCCCTTCAGAATACTATTCTTAAAAAGCAAGCCATAGGAACCAATATTCTTCATTCTCTTTGTAAAATTCCTTAAAAAGTCCAGTTCCATAACAATACCTACTAAAAATCCTTTCGCTGTAATATCTCTTGTGGAATATATCGATTTTGTTCTAATATCTCAATAATCTTTTTTTGCACATCCTGAGTGAAATAGGAAAGAAAATTGGTGCTTATATTACTATTCTGCCCCTGCTTCATCATGGGTAATCTTTTGATTTCCGATTTATTAATCATAGTTTCATAAGCAATACAAAAAGGTTCTATCTTTACTTTGTCTTTAAAATCTCTATGAAGATTTTCAAAAATAATAATACCTTCATAATCCAAATCACCAAAATATAAAATTTCATTTTCAGGATCATTTAGATATGGCTCCATACAGAAAGTAAAGTCTTGAAATGATTTATGTATGCTTTTTCCAGCTCCATATATAAGTGTCCCAATCTGAGATCCTAGTATGGTTGTTTTTCCTGATATAAGATGCCTTCTCATACTGTAAAATGTATCCTTATTCTCGATAATTAATATCTTTTGGGGTACTCTCTTATGATGGGAATAATATGCCAATGGTTCCGTCGTATCATACACATTAATATCCTTTGGGTCTAGGCCAAGGTTTTTTAAAATACGGATTCCCCCTTCCTTTAATAGGAATTTCTCTCGTCCCCAGATTTCAAAGCTCCTCTCATTATAGGAGACAGAATCTTGCAGATTATCTATCTTTCCCTTTAGATATTCATTTAACTGTAACACAAACAATCGATCCTTATCATAGGTTTCTATATTCCTTAAATAAAAATCATTGTCTAAGATGGGTACTAACTGATAGGTCAGTTCTTCCACCAACTTGCTATAATCCTTACTTTTTCGATGTATTCGATACGCTTGATATAACGCTGGTTTTTTCCCATTAAGCTTGGACCTTTTAATAGGTGTGATTTTTCCATCTTCGAGTAGCTCATATACTTTTTCGACCAAGTCCTTATAGCTTGTTATATGGTAGAAGGCTTGTAGCTCCTCCAAGGTAATCTTATTCTTTTCATAGCTGCTAATGTTTTTCATATATATATTCCTTTATCATCTAAAATCAAAGTAAATACTACATCCATGGTAACAGTTTAAACTAAAAAGTTTCACTAATTAACGTCAAACAAAAAATTTGTATAGAATTGAGTTTACTAATAAATATGTTATTATCCTACCCTATTTCTGTCTTAAATTACAGAGATCTCCATTTTTTTAAATATATACAAATTTTTGTTTTTTCTCTTGTTATTTCTATTTTAGCATCTAATAAGACAATAGCAAGAAAATCCAAAAGGTTTGTAATAAAACTACAAATATCTAGCTAAAATCCAGTCTGCATCTCATAGGAATTAGCAAAGTTATCATCCGCTGGGCAGCCTGCAGCCTTCGAATACAATGGCTACATCCGGTTTAATTACTCTAGAGGTTACCACAGAACCCCTGCCCCCAACCTCTTCCTGTGAAGCTATTCCTGCAACTACATCTACCTTTAATTCCTGCCCTTCCAACGCTCTTAGTGTACTGATAGCAGCGGCACATCCTAAACGATTGTCAAAAGCTTTTCCCATCACCTGACCATTATTTTCTTGCGCAATATAATCAGGTATAACATCACACAAATCATTAAAATCATATTCTACCCTTCCATTAAAACTAAACTTTTGCGTTCGTAATGGAATCCGATTAGATTTTCAATAGTTACAGAATCATTATTTTTCGGTTGAAGTGGTGTTCTTATCAAATCCTCATTATTGATAAGTAATGCATTTGATAGAGCACGGCTTGAGTCTAA
>JGI24708J26588_10004219_pt1 | contig 10031 bp, 11 predicted proteins | sample BioPla1DNA2_FD_26588 | JGI IMG/M metagenome (IMG submission 26588) | reverse complement strand
GCCTTGTACTCATCGAGGAATGATAAATATTTAGTTCGTCGTTGAGTACCTCGCGATAATATTCCAATAGGTCCACTGCCTGATTTATGTTGTCTTGCAACTCTTTGTAGTGTGTCTGATTTTCTTCCCGTATCAGTTCTGTATCCAGCTTTATCAAGCCATATACCATCTCTTTGGCAGGTTTGATATTTATTCGGAGATCATTGAGCTCGTGCTTAAACAGATTGATGATCTTAAGCATCTCCGTATTGGCATTCAGAATAAGTTGTCCTTCCAGTGCCTCTACTTTTTCGCCATAAACACCCATTATATAGATGTAATTATCAATTACCACATCGAGCAGGGCAAAAGCCAGATAATCGGCTCCCGATGTGCGGATTTTCGTGTTGGGCTTACGAATTCTTTCGCGAACCGGATTAAAAACATCGCCCACCTCTTCCTGAAATGTGATAAGAACCTTATCCATCACGATTAAACTCAGATTTTCTACCGCCACGGTATTATTGCCATCATCGAATTCCAACATTTTTAAGGAGACGAAAAAACCGTTGTCGAATGCTTCAGCTTGAGGACGGGACAAAGGTTGCATCACATCTGAAAGAATATGTGTAGGAATGGAAAAAATAGTGGAAATGTCTGCAATTACTTCTTCATTGTGCAATCCGTCCACATTTACCCAGATCAATGAGGAAGAGTCACTATATGAACTAAGTTCTTCCACTGAGTGAATTTGAGTTTCGTCAACGTTTTCCGGGCTTATATCAAAAACCGTAATGCGCACTTGGTCGGTTCTCTTACGGCCGCGGAATTTAAGATCATAAGGCGAAAGACCTATATTTTCTTTCTTGTTAGGTAAAATGTTGGACATACAATTGTGTTTTAATTGAGTTGATTCACAAAGTTAGTTATTCAGCCTTGCTTTTTACACCCCTGAAAATGGATTTGACAATCTTATTTCCACTGAAATAATGAATCCCATAGCCATTTCGTGAACCATCGCGATTGAGAAGAGAAGACCAAAAGGCACCGCAGACAGCCGGGTGGACCATCTCCGGAAGCGGCATATTGAGTGCAATTTGCATTTTGTGAGTATGCCCGGAAAAGACAATGACATTTTCGAAAGCGTTGAGCGCCGACCTTACCAAATTAATATTTGCACCGTTAGTTCTAAGGAGCGGTATATGAACACAAAGTACTACCATATTATCTTTAGGAACATTCTTCAAGTCCTGTTTGAGCCACTCCACCTGTCGGAGCGTAAATCCATTCTCAAAGGAATTGAAGCTAATGTTATCCTTAAAGATGATATTCCTCATATGGATAAAATGAACCTTACCTCTATTCCACGAGAAGTTTATAGGGCCAAAAACCTCCTCGAAATCGCGTTGAAATCCTAAATTGAAATCTGCATCTTTGATGGGCTGCGTCGCGCTTGCAAAGACATCATGATTGCCAATTGTCTGGAAAACAGGAAAGCCAATATTACTCTTTGACATAATCCGGCGCATCTCATCCATCAATGGCAAACAATTGCGTCCGGCTACGGAGTAAACTATATCTCCAAGAGTCACACCGTAAATGGGTTGAGTTTCGCTCTTCTGCAACTCTTTAATATCCACGATGGTCTCCGACTTAAAACGGGAAATATGCTTCTCATTTGCACATTGCGGATCGGCAAGGGCATAGAGCACAAACTCATTCTCTACTTCGATACGCTCAAATTTGAAGTCATATATGCTACGCTCCACACTGTATTTGTGGTAAAAATCCGGATTTCCATCTGAATTTTCATTGATCTTGCAATCTGCGGGAATGGATGCGTAGATATAGAAGGTGTTGGATGAAGGTGATTCAATTGAGTAATAACCCTCACTATCGGTAATTACGCAGCTGAAGCCGTCGCTTACGACCAATCCGGAGATAGGAGTGCCATCTGTATAGGTGGCGTAACCATGGATTGGCGGCATAATGCTTATGGACGTAGTGCCACCGGGCTCCCCGTTGTCAGGCTTGTCGGTGTAACACGAGAATGCCATTAGTGCAACTGCAAGTATGGTAACAATCTTTTTAAAATCCATTAGGCTGCGTTTACTTGTGTTTACCCATTTTTAGCCGCTTTGACTTGCGGAGGGCTTCAGTGATAATATATTCCAGCTGGCCATTGACACTACGGAAATCATCGGCCGCCCACTTTTCAAGGGCAGCCAATTTTTCCGAATCTATCCTGAGGACAAATGGTTTTTTTTCTTTGGTCATAATAGGATATTAATTATTGGTAGAGTGTTCCCGCGTTAATCACAGGAGTCGCTGCTCTGTCCGAAGTAAGCACAACCATCAGATTGCTCACCATTGCAGCCTTCTTCTCTTCATCCAGCTCAATGATTTCCCTATCGGAAAGTTGCTGGAGCGCCATCTGGACCATACTTACCGCACCCTCCACAATCTTGTGACGTGCAGCCACTATGGCAGTGGCCTGCTGACGCTGAAGCATTGCGCTGGCAATCTCCGGAGCATATGCAAGATAGCTGATGCGTGCCTCCATAACCTCAATACCGGCGATATTCAGGCGATCCTGGAGAGATTTTTCGAGCAGATCGTTTACCTCTTCTCCACCGCTACGCAAAGTAATGGCAGCATCTTCATCTTCGAGATTGTCGTAAGGATAGGAACCGGCAAGACTACGAATTGCAGCCTCGCTCTGCACATCTACAAATTTTACATAATTGTCAACTTCAAAAGAGGCCTTAAATGTATCCTTTACTCTCCAGACAAGCACAATGCCGATCATGATCGGGTTACCCATCTTGTCATTAACCTTGATTGGATCAGCGTTGAGATTGCGTGCCCTGAGAGAAACGGAAGTCCTTGTGGTTAATGGATTGACGAAAAAGAACCCGTTGTCCACGATTGTTCCGACATATTTGCCGAAAAAGACCACAACTTTGCTTTCATTGGGATTGACAATAGTCAAACCCGCCAGAAGAATAAAAAAGAACACTGAAACGATGAAAAACAACCCCCATAGGTCGCTTCCACCTTTGCTAATGATTAGAGCAGGCACCACTATAAAGAGCGCAGCACCAATTAGAGATACGAACAACATCAACCATCCATTTTTAGGACGGATGAATTTTTCCTGAGTTTGTTTCATAACTTTTATAATATCATTTTGATATCACAAAGATATCAATAATTTTTAAAACTCCAACCAAATTTTCAAAAAAAAATAAACAAAAAAATGCCCAACCAATCCGGTCGGGCATTTTCGTATAAATGTATAATACTAATTTACGCTGTAATCTTCTCGAGCCATTTGACCATACCTGCCATTACTGCCATCGAGACGAGACAGATTACGGCAAACACAGCCCATGTCTCCCACTGACGAGGGAAGGTGTTGAGCATAGTAACACCGAGAGCAATAAAGAGATTACCTACAGCTGTAGCTGAGAGCCACAGGCCCTGGCAAATACCCTGGAGATGACGTGGAGCTACTTTTGTCACAAAGGAAATTCCCAGAGGCGAGATAAAGAGCTCGGCTACCGTCAGGAAGAAATAGGTCACAATGAGCACCCAGGGACTTGCCTTCATAGATGCCTTAACAGTCTCGCTAAGAGCAGCAAATTCATATCCTGAAGGATAGTGCTTATACATGGCAACAATCATCAGGAATATATATGCACAAGCGGCAATGAACATACCTACTGCAATCTTCCTCGGAGTAGATACCGGCTTGCCACGACGTGCAAATGAAATAAAAAGCCACATCAGGATCGGGGTAAGAGTGATCACAAAGAAAGGATTGATGCATTGCCATATCTCGGGTGGAATAGCTGCCGTAGAGACAAAGTCACGTGCAAATACCGAGAGCGACTGACCATTTTGGTGGAATGCAAACCAGAAGAAAACAGCAACACTGAGAACTGCAAAGAGAGCGTAAAGACGCTGTCTGATCTCTTTTGCATTGGCTGCTCTCTCTTCGGGAGTGTAATCCTGAACTTCTTGTTTGGATTTCTTAACAGGTGTAGGAAGTTTCTTCTTCACCAACAGGAAAATAGTCAAAGAGAGAAGCATTGCAAACACCGAAGCAAAAAACGAATAGTGTACACCGGTATTGAACACATTAAGATACTGGTCACAGAATGCCGCATCCACAACGCCGGTATGTCCTACACTCTCTGCAAGCGTGGTAATATTTGCGCTATCTATCTCTGACAGGGCACCATTGGTATCAAGGAACTTGTGACAGAGACGCGGAAGATCCGCATTGTAGGTGAAGCCCTTTAACTTAAGCCAGGCACTACGCAATAGTGGAGCAACGAAAGGAGCAACTACACCACCAATATTGATAAACACGTAAAAAATCTGGAAACCGTTGTCGCGTCTGGACTTAGCAAGCTCGAGAGCTTCAGGTCCCTTCTTAGCGGCCTCCTCCTCAAAGTTGTCATACATCTGGCCCACGATTGCCTGGAGGTTTCCTTTGAAGAGTCCGTTACCAAATGCAATCAAAAGGAGCGCAAAGCAGGTAAAGACAAGAATTGCATTTACACCTCTGGTTTCACCGAAAATCGGAATGGAAAGAAGTAAATACCCTACTGCCATCACTACAAGCCCCGAGATAATGGTGCCTTTGTAGTTCTGTGTCTTGTCAGCAATCCTGCCGCCAGGCAAGCTGAAAATGTAGATAACAAAATAGAATACGGCATAAATCCAGCCCGCCACGGAATCATCGATACCAAACTTCGAGCAAAGGAAGAGCAGGAGTACCGCATTCATAATGTAATAACCAAACCTTTCGCCCATATTACTCAACGCAGCAGCTATGAGGCCCTTAGGATGCTCTTTCTTAGCCCTTACGAGGTAAAACAGAAGGAATGGAATGACAATGATAAGAATGGCTATAAGAATAACCAAAGTACGGTTAGTAAGCCATAGATTTGTGAAAAATTGTCCCATAAATAGTTTTTTCGTTATAATTAATTGGTATTAGATTTGTCAAACAATGGGGCAAAAATATAAAAAAAATCGTATATTTACCTTTTGTTAACTTGAAATGTCATTTCTTATGAAGAAAATTGTAATTACCATACTGACGGTTCTCTTATTCTGCGGCAGTAATGCTATGGCACAAACGCCTGTAAGCTCGACTCCCGATGGATTAGTGATCTATTCTCTCCCCAAGACTTCAATCAATCTTGTAGTCGAAGCAAAAAAAGAAACATTCATTGCCGGGCCCTATGCCCAATATGCCCAGAAATATCTCGGCACAGCCGCAAAAACGGAGAACGCAGTCACCTACAGTATGAGCTCCATACAATTTCACCCCTATATAGAGGCAGACCCCTCCAGTCGCATTGCAATCAATCTTTCAGGCAAAAAAAATGCTACAGCCAATTTTCTGCAGTTTTGCTCGCAAGGGCTTATTATCGCATCTGACAGCTATACCGGCAAGCCTGAGGCCTGGAGATTTCCCTCAATAGCTACCGGTGACCAATTTGCCGGAAAAGGCGTAGGAGGCAATCTTACCAGCACTACCACCACCCTCTACAAGAGTGTGATGACGGAAAGCGGCTTCCAGAGAGTGCCCGTCGAACAAAAACAGGTAGTGGAGAAATCTACGGAAAAGAAAGCTGAAGAGGTTGCTGCAAGCATCTTCAATCTACGACGCAAACGCACGGAAATCATAACCGGCGATACTGATGCCATATTTAACGGAGAGGCTCTGGGGGCCGCTATCGAAGAGATAAACCGCCTTGAACAGGAGTATCTCTCTCTCTTTTTCGGCATCACCGAGACCTCCATTCAGAAAATGAGCTTCGATGTCGTACCGCAAGCCGGCAATGATAAGCATATCTATGTAGCTTTCCGAATCTCCGAAACACAGGGACTCCTCCCCGCCTCCAATATTTCCGGAAGGCCGATTATCCTCGAGCTCATACTAGACGAAGGAGCAAAGAGCACCACAGTTCAACAGGCTGCAGCTGCCTCTGCCGGCAGAAGCAAAGGTCAAATGATCTATTACAGAGTACCCGCTACGGTCATTGCACGCATCCTCGACGGACAACAGACATTGCTCCAGACCAGGGTGCCGGTGTACCAACTCGGTGCAGTACACTCTTTCCCTATAGAGACTCTTATTAGCAATTAACTCTCATAAATAATTCATCAAATAAAATAATAATTAAACAAAAAAACAGTATGACACTTTCTCATCTAAAACCTCAGAGAGTGTGGAAACACTTCTACTCACTCACACAAATTCCCCGTCCTTCAAAGCATGAGGGCAAAGCAGTTCAATTTCTCGAGAAATTTGGCAAGGATCTCGGACTCGAAACCATCAAGGATAAAGTTGGTAATATAATTATCCGCAAGCCGGCTACTCCCGGGATGGAAAACAGGATGGGCATTATCCTGCAGGCGCATATCGATATGGTACCCCAGAAGAATAACGACAAGGTTCATGACTTCAAAAAGGACCCCATTCAGCCCCGTATCGTGAGCAAAGAGGATGGTGACTGGCTCTATGCCACCGGCACTACTCTCGGAGCTGACAATGGACTAGGATGCGCTGTTGCAATGGCAGTAATGGAGGCTGACGATCTTGTGCATGGACCGGTAGAAGCACTTTTCACAGTTGACGAAGAGACAGGTATGACCGGTGCGAGAGAACTTCAACCGAATGTGCTCAAGGGCGATATACTCGTCAATCTCGACTCAGAGACCGAGGGTGAGCTCTATGTGGGTTGCGCCGGAGGACTCGATGCCACGGCGGTATTCAAGTATAAAGAGGAGCCCCTCCCCAAGGGATACGAAGTATTTGCAATTCATGTGAAGGGACTCCGCGGAGGTCACTCCGGTATGGAGATCCACGAAGGCCGCGGCAATGCCAATAAAGTGATGATGCGCGTACTTCTGCCTGCATTGAGAGATCTGAAGGGCAAGCTCGTTTCTATTGAGGGCGGCAACCTGCGCAATGCTATTCCGCGCGAGGCGGTAGCAGTAATAGCTGTTCCGGAAGAAAGAGCTGACGAACTCCAGGTAATCGTGGACTCTGTTCTAGCCCAGGTTAAGAATGAATATGCCAACATTGATCCCAATATTCAGATTTTCCTCGAAGAGGCAAAGGCAAAGAAGGTTATGGCTAGCAATGTAGCTCTCAAGATGGCCAAGGCAGTCTATGCATGCCCTAACGGAGTTGATAGAATGAGCCTTGAAATGGATGATCTTGTGGAAACTTCCAACAACCTTGCTATTGTAAAATCCGAGGATGGTAAAATATTTGTTAAATGTCTGATGCGCGGCTCCATGGACACCGCCAAAGAGGATCTGTCAGAGGCGATCCGTGCCGTCTTTGAGCTGGCCGGTGCCAAAGTAACATTGACGGGCGGCTATTCAGGCTGGCAGCCCAATATGAGGTCCCCCATACTTAAGACGATGAAGGAGACCTATTTCAATCTCTTTGGAAAAGAGGCCAAAGTAACGGCTGTCCATGCAGGTCTGGAGTGCGGTATCCTTGGAAGCAAATATCCCAACTGGGATATGATTTCCTGCGGTCCGACTATCTTATCTCCCCACTCTCCGGATGAGAGAGTATTTATCCCTTCTGTGGATAAATGGTGGGAGTTTATCGTTGCGGCACTGGCTAATGCTCCCAAAAAGTAAAATTTGGAGCAAATTTTTGCCAACTCGATAATAATAACTATATTTGCAGCCCTTTTGGAAACTCCGGAAGGGCTTATTTATTTAAAACTCAATTAATTAATAACATGTCAAGACAGTACGAAACCGTTTTCATTGCAACTCCCGTTTTATCTGATGCCCAGATGAAGGAAGCGGTAGCCAAGTACGTGAACTTCATCAAAGAAAATGATGGAGAGATTGTGCACCAAGAGGATTGGGGCCTAAGAAAATTGGCTTACCCGATCCAGAAAAAAACTACAGGATTCTATCATCTGATCGAATTCAAGGCAGACCCTGAGTTTATCGAGAAACTTGAAACTCAGTACAAACGTGATGAACGTATCATCCGTTTCCACACCGTCTCTATGGACAAGCACGCTATTGCATATGCAGAGCGTCGCCGTAATAAAATCAGCGAGGCAGCAGCTCCCAAGTCAGATGTTGCCGGTACCGAAAAAACAGTTAAAGAATAAGGAGATCAAATTATGGCACAACAAGATAAAATTCGCTATCTCAACCCTCCTACAGTAGAGATCAAGAAGAAAAAATATTGCCGTTTCAAAAAGGCCGGCATCAAGTATATCGACTACAAGGATCCTGATTTCCTGAAGAAATTTCTCAATGAGCAGGGCAAAATCCTTCCCCGTCGCATCACCGGTACTTCTCTGAAATACCAGAGGAAAGTAGCACAAGCAATAAAGAGAGCAAGACATATAGCATTGCTCCCTTATGTAACCGATTTATTGAAATAGGAGGAGATTATGGAAGTTATTTTGAAGCAGGATGTCCCTAACCTCGGACACAAAGACGATTTAGTTACAGTTAAGAACGGATACGCTGCCAATTATCTCATTCCCCGTGGAATGGCTATTATGGCAACTCCTTCGGCAAAAAAGGTTCTTGCTGAAAATCTTCGCCAGCGTGCCCATAAAGAGGCAAAGATTCGCGAAGAGGCTACTACTCTTGCAAATGCACTCGAAGGACTTACCCTGAAGGTTGCCACAAAGGTTAGCTCAAAGGGCAAAGTGTTTGGTAGTGTAAGTAATATCCAGATTGCTGAAGCCCTCGTAGCTCTCGGCCATGATGTTGACCGTAAAAACATCACCATCACAGGTGCTGACATCATCAAAGAGACCGGCTCATATGAGGCAGTTGTAAAATGCTACCGCGACATTAAGGCCACCCTACAGTTTGAAGTTGTAGGTGAAGGTGAAGAGGCAAAAGAAGAAACAGTAAAAGAAGTAGAAGCATAATTCCACTTGCACGACATAATTAAACAAACGGGGTAGCCAAATGGTTACCCCGTTTGTTTTTGCACTTGTTTAAGCGACAGCGTCTATTTTTTGTAGATGTACCAGAAAAGATATATCGCAATTGCAAATAGGGCGAAGTAGGTTAGTTTGGGAATGAATGCAATGAGAAGCATTGCTGCAAACAAAATCCACAAAAGCGTATATGCAAGTTTTTTCTGTGCGGGCATACATTGCCATATATATGAAAGACGATCCCGGAATATCCTGAAACGCTGCCTAAAACCGGGCTTGTCTATACGGGTATAGCTGTCATACACATTTTTGTCAGCCTTTATTCTTGGCGACCTGGACCTTCTGACCACTATGGATATTTCGCGGCGAACCGGAGTCCCGTGACAATTGGCAAAAAGCGTAATGCGCGTCCTGCCTTTGGAACGATTGAGTTTATATTTTTTAGAGCCACTGGGAGGCACGGTCGCGCTTGCCACCCTATATCCATTATTTATTGTAATCTGTGCCGATTCTGCTTCAGGGCACTCCCATTTTACCTCAACAATGTCACCCTCCCTGACAATTCGTCTGCTTACTCTGAATTTCATACCTGTTATTCATTTTACTTAATATGAAGCAAAAAGAGTTCCATAAATTGCTGCAATTTTCTATTTTTGCAATGTAAAATAATATTCTGAGATATGAAACAGTTTTTTCGCCTCATTTTTATAGCGGCAATGTTGCTACCAATCGGACTTCAAGCCAACGCACAAACAGTTTATTCCGTTGATTACAAGTCCGATGCAGATGTCAAAGTGTTTGTCACCGACTACAAGTCGGATGCAGATCTGATTGTTTATAAGGCTGGTTACAAGTCTGATGCTACCGGCAACAATGGTGTCTGGTATTTTGTCAATTATAAGTCAGACGCCAAAAAGAAGATCTATTTTGTCAAATATAAGTCGGATGCCGACCTTATCATCTATTTTTCTCAGTATAAATCGGATGCGGGATGGCGTAAAAATTCTAAAAAACATCTGATGCAATAGCAATCTCATTTTTCGGAGAGTATTCCGGGGAGTATAGAGAGCTGTAGCAGCATACCGA
>JGI24708J26588_10004218_pt1 | contig 10033 bp, 7 predicted proteins | sample BioPla1DNA2_FD_26588 | JGI IMG/M metagenome (IMG submission 26588) | reverse complement strand
CTGGGCGCTTACTGGCTTATCTTAAACCATACAAGCTGCAGTTAGCGGCAGGTCTTATTAGTATTTTCATATTATCCGCGGTACAAGTGGCCCTGCCTCTGGTTTTAGGCCGTGGCCTTTTTGATCAGTTGCTCCTGGGCGGGGCATCAATACAATATCTAAACTACTTCGCCATTGGGGTCTTCTTGCTCTTTGCAGTAAAGGGCCTTTTCACATATACTGCAGTTTACTCCATGGCTTTTGTCTCCCATCGAGTAGTAGTGGAGCTTCGCAATCAGATACTCGAGCAGTTGCACCGTCTGACTCTAGCCTACCATCAGGAGCGACGTAGCGGTGAGGCCGTCAGTCGTGTGATTAGTGACGTCAGTCTCATTCAGACTAGTATTGCCCATGGGGTAGGAGATATGTGGCGGGATGGGCTGTTGGTTCTCGGTATTGCGGTGATGCTTATAGTGCTGCATTGGAGGCTGGCTTTGGTCACCATGATTACCTTGCCTATCTTGGTATATGCAGGTAGTCAGTATGGCAGGCGTATTCGCCGGTTGAGCCGCACTGTACAAGAGCGGGTAGCTAACCTCAGCTCCATCCTGCAGGAATCGCTATTGGGCATTAGAATCGTCCAGGCTTTTACTATGGAGGAGCATGAACAAGGGCGATTTGCCGAGGAAAACGAGCGAAGTTTTGCCGCTGGGATGAAATCAGCTCAACTCCACGCTGCTGTCTGGCCAGTAGCGGAATTACTCCTCGTTGCCGGCATGCTGGTTGTGGTTTGGTATGGGAGCAGAGAAGTAATGGATGGCCGTCTGACACCGGGAGAGCTAGTCGGATTTTTAGGATATATTGGTATGGTATCCCAGCCCATCAGTTCACTGACCAGAGCCTTTGGTTCATGGCAGCAGGCTTTAGGAGCAGCAGACCGTATCTTCGAGCTTTTGGACGAAGAGACCTCTGTGAAGGAGCCAGCCAACCCCAGGGTTCTAGATCACGTGGTAGGGCGAGTGACATATGAAAACGTCAGTTTTGAATATGTGCCGGGTCACCCTGTCTTGGAGAGTATTGATTTGACAGTGGAGCCGGGGGAGATCATTGCCTTAGTTGGCCCTAGTGGGGCGGGAAAAACCAGTCTTGTTAATCTGCTGCCGAGGTTCTACGATCCCGTGCAAGGGACTGTACGGATAGACGGAATCGATGTCAAGGAAATAGGGCTTAAGGATCTTAGACGGCAAATTGGCTTAGTGCCCCAAGAGACTATTCTCTTCGGGGTTTCAGTTCGGGAGAACATCCTATACGGGAGACCCGGCGCCACTGACCAAGAGATCGAGGCGGCAGCTAAGACCGCCAATGCCCATGAATTTATCCTAGAACTCCCCGATGGTTACGATACTCTAGTCGGTGAACGGGGTACGAGCTTATCTGGCGGTCAAAGGCAGCGCTTGGCTATTGCCCGGGCGGTACTCAGGTCTCCTCGCCTACTCATACTAGATGAAGCTACTTCTGCTTTAGATACGGAATCAGAGCAATTGGTACAGGAAGCTTTAGGTCGTCTGATGCAGGGAAGGACGACTTTTGTCATAGCTCATCGCCTCTCTACCATTCGTAACGCCCATCGAATACTGGTNATGGATGGTGGTCGGATAGTAGAAAGCGGCTCCCATACTAAGTTGATGCAGCAAAATGGTTTGTANCGCCGACTATATGAGGCNCAGTTCCACAGAGAAGATGNTCTGGCTTCTGCTCCAAGTGGTGATCTGTGGGGCTGAAAATATAACAATCTGTACATGAGTCGATGCACTAAAAGTACGGGGAGGCTTGGTCAACAGACCGGGGAGGGGAATGGCGGTGACGTTTTTTGGTTGGCTCAAGAGCTAAGGCAGATAATGTGCGAGTTTTGCTAATCAGCAATGGTCATGGGGAAGATTTGCTGGCCGGTGTTTTGGCAGAGGCTCTCCATAGGCGATGCAGGGACCTGGAGCTATGGGCTTTTCCCATAGTAGGGACTGGCAAGACGTATGATAGATTCCCTGTGCAAACTGTCGGGGTACAACAGGAAATGCCATCTGGAGGCTGGGTACGCCAGAGCTGGAAGGCTCTTAGGGAGGACGTCAAGGCAGGATTTCTCCGGCTAACCTGGCAGCAATGGCAGTCACTAAAGGCCATGCGTCCCCAGATCAATTACACTATAGCCGTGGGCGACATTTACGCCCTGTTTTTGGGCTATCGCTTTTCCGCTAAACCCCTTGTCTTTGTGCCTACAGCCAAGTCTGATTATATCCGCGGCCATTTGGCCATTGAAAGCTACCTTATGCGGAAGCACTGTCAGCTAGTTTTGCCTCGAGATGAGGTGACTGCCACGAGCCTGCGGGCCAGCGGTGCCCCGGCTAAGTATGTTGGTAACCTCATGATGGATGCTATCTTCCCATCGGGCCAGAGTCTGGGGCTTCCATCTGATAAGCTGGTTATTGGCATTTTGCCCGGCAGCCGTGAAGAAGCATACGACAACCTGCCTTTTCTTTCAATAACCATGCAGACCGTCGCAAGAGAAAGACCCGATGTAGCCTTTGCCATGGCCCTTGCCGGCAATCTCTCCTTGGATCGAGCGGTTGACATACTAAAGAAGGATGGCTGGCGGGTATTGCCTGAATCAGGCAGCTTAGGGAAGCGGAGGAGATATCTGACCAAGGAGAACTCTGTCTTGCTGTTGGCCCATGGCCTTTTTGGGGACATATTAGAAGGCAGCCGGATCTGCTTGGGTTTGGCCGGTACCGCCAACGAGCAAGCCGCCGGTCTGGGGCGGCCAGTGGTAGCATTTCCCGGACCAGGAGCTCAGTTCACCAGCAAGTTTCTAGCGGCCCAAAAACGCCTATTGGGTGATGCTTTAGTTGCTGCCGCAGGGCCTGAGGCTGCTGGCCAGGCAATACTGAACATCCTATCAGACCCCCAAAGGTATGCCACTATGGCCGCCGCCGGACGAGAGCGGATGGGTGAACCCGGGGGTGCCCTTCGCATGGCTGACCTTTTGCTGCGACTATGGGGGATCTCTTAGAAATCGTTTGAGGTGATTGAATGGAGCCTAAGGCAAGTGTTATCATACCGACTTTCAACCGACGGGTTATCCTAAAAAAGAGTCTTCTGTCTCTGGCTAGAAGTACTATCTCTCCTGATGAATTCGAGGTAGTCGTAGTCGATGATGGCTCAACTGATGGGACAAGAGATATGCTTGCCCATTTGGATGTTCCCTACAGTATCATATATGCTTGGCAGGAGCGAGGAGGCCCAGCCAAGGCCCGCAATCGGGGCATTGAGCTTGCCCGGGGCAAGATAATAATTTTTATNGANAGCGATATTGTTGTCGTACCGGAGTTTGTCGAAGCTCATATTAATGTCCATAAAGAGCCACGCAGAGTTGCGTCGGGCCCCGTGATTCATACTAATGATTTGGACAACCCTGATTCTGCATCTCTTAAGATAACCGATTTATCCCAAGCTTTCTTTGCCACAGGGAACGCCTCTGTGGCTAAGGACCATCTAGTGGAGGCCGGTCTATTCTATGAAGGCTTTGATCAATATGGCTGGGAGGATCTAGAGTTAGGTCATAGATTACAGAAGCTAGGTTTGTCCAAAGTGAGAGTGCCAGAGGCGATTGGTTATCATTATAAAGATCGTCTGACGGTAGCTTCCGTTCCCAAACATCGACAGCGGGAAAAGGAGCGGGGCAGAATGGCGGTGGTATTTTATGAGCGGGACCCTAGTTTTGCCACCAGAATCCAGATAGAAATGAGTCCCATCATGTTTGGGTTGGACAGGNTGCTCAGCTTAGGTAACTGGCCAGATGCTAAGGGCACCGAGAGGCTCTTGGAGTATCTGGAGANCAGAGGTTGGGAGCTGCCCTTGAGGGTAATAGTGCGCTTGATCACTCACCACGATTATATGGAAGGTATGCGTGAAGCCTTGAGGGAAAGAAAGGGCCGCGCCAAGGATTGACTCTAGAGTCCTGCCTAGGCATGATTAGGGCCACGGTGGAAGAAGNTGCTAAATCAGTGGATAAACAATCAGAGGGAGTTGCGCGGGAGTTGGCGAAATANAATAGGAGGTGGTCTCGGCTTAAGTTCGCCCTGTCTGGTTCGGTAAAGAAGGTGAGCACATGGCTATAGAAGCAGTGGGTTTAGCGAAAGCGTACCATGGTCGCAAAGTGGTGGATGATGTCAGCATAGAGGTTAAACAAGGAGAGGTAGTGGGACTCTTGGGGCCAAATGGAGCAGGCAAGACCACTACTTTTTATATGATCGTAGGGCTAGAGCGCCCTGACGGCGGGCAGATCTATCTTGACGGCAATGATATTACCACCAAACCTATGCATTACCGAGCTCAGCTTGGAATTGGGTATCTGCCCCAAGAAGCATCGGTTTTCCGAAAACTAACCGTTGAAGATAATATCAGGGCTATCTTACAGCTGATGGGTCTTTCTAAGAAAGAGCAGGAGGAACGAGTAGAAGAGCTCATAGAAGAGTTTGAGCTCGGCAGAGTACGGCATAGCAAAGCCTATATGTTGTCCGGCGGTGAACGGCGACGGACAGAGATCGCCAGGGCGCTAGCTACCAATCCCATGGTGCTGCTTCTAGATGAGCCCTTTGCCGGTGTTGATCCTATTGCCGTTGCTGATTTGCAGGCAATTATCGCTCATCTGCGGAACCAGAATCTAGGAATACTGATCACCGATCATAATGTCAGGGAAACCCTAACCATTACTGATCGAGCCTATATCATGCATGAAGGTAGGATTTTGGTGGCTGGCTCCTCTTTGGATATTGCCAATGATGAGATCGCTCGCAAGTTCTACCTGGGAGAGCGATTTAGCCTATGAGAATTTTGGACCGTTATGTATTAAAAGAGATGGTCATGCCCATGTTGTTTGGCATTTGCGCTTTTACCAGCCTTTTTATCGGTACTGATCTTTTGCGGGTGGTGACCATCGCCATGGATGTGGGTGCACCTTTGAGCAAGGTTGGCAAGCTGGTTTTGCTTCAGATGCCCCAGGTTATTGTCTGGACATTTCCCATGGCAGTCTTGCTTTCCGTCCTCTTAGCTTTGAGCAGACTCTCATCTACCAGCGAAATCGTGGCCATGCGCACAGGGGGCTTGAGTTTCTATAGAATAGTAGCTCCGGTTCTCATCGTTGGTATTGTCATGACAGGGCTTACTCTCTTTATAAACGAAAGTGTGGTGCCGAAAGCCAATCTCGCCTACAAGGTCACCATGGCAGAGATGCGGGGGCAGACCTTGCCCCGCATTACAAGGAATGTTATCCTTAAAAGGTACAAGGGTAATCTTCTGGAATGGTTCTTATATGCTGCTCGGTTTGATAGTCAGCTGCAGACTATGGAAGATGTTACTATGGTAACTCTAGATAAGAGCCGTCCCCAGGAGACCACCTATGCACCAAAGATTGTATGGGATGACTCTGGCTGGTTTATGGAGAACGGGGTTACACATTTTTATGACGAAGCTGGTGAGACCGTCACCATGCGCTTCGCAGGCGGTAGGCAGCCAGTGGATATCGGGCAGAAGCCTCGGGATATCATTGCCTCTCAGAAAGCTCCCGATGAGATGAACATCAAAGAGCTTTCCCGCCATATGGAGATCCTAAGATCTCAAGGCAAAGATACAACTAAGCTAGAGGTAGAATGGCATCTCAAGTGGGCGATCCCTGTGGCGAGTACGGTTTTTGCCTTGGTCGGTGCGCCGTTGGGGCTACAATCCCATCGCTCTGCATCTTCCGTTGGGTTCGGTCTGAGTATTATCGTCATTTTCATATACTATCTCATCATGACAGCAGGGTCTGCCATAGCCCAAGGTGGGTACTTGCATCCCGCCTTAGGTGCTTGGCTGCAAAACATCATAATGGCTGTTGTTGGTATACTCTTGATGTATAGGACTACTCGGCGATAGATTTTCAGATATTTGCCATATATAGCAAGCTATGCATGTAATTTGGTACTATGAAAAAGGGTGGTGATAGGATGTACGGGCTGACGCTGATAGTTGTCTTGGCCTTGGTAGGCGGCATTATTGCCTACTTCGGCGACAAAATCGGTATGCGGGTTGGCCGCAGACGTCTGAGTCTCTTTGGGCTCCGCCCCAAGCATACATCCATTATCATCACCGTTTGCACAGGGATTGTGATTGCAGGGGCTTCCATCGCCATCTTAACCATGGCCTCTCAAGATGTACGCACTGCCTTATTTCACATGAAAGAGATCAAGGAAGCCTTGACTACCAGCGAAGCGCTCTATAGGTCTACCAAAGAACAGCTTAGCGCGGTAGAGGTTGAACTCATGACCCAGGAAAAGCAAGCGGCAGAGCTAAACTTTCAGATTGAAGAAAAGGCTAAGCAATATGAGGACCTCGATGAGAAGCTCCAATTGGTTGTGGTTCAGCGGGATGAGGCAGAACAAGAACTGAGTGATGCTAAAGCTGCTCTAGAAGGAATTACCGAGCGGTATGAAGCTGCACGCAAGCAGTATGAAGAGGCTACCAAGGATCTGGATAAGGCCAAGTCAGATCTGAACGCCACGAGGACCCAGCTTAGTGAAGCCGTTGCTCAGCTAGCTAGGGAAGAGAAGCGCTATGATAATATGAGGCAGATCAACGAGCGGCTAGATGCCCGCATCAAAGAACTGCAAGCAACGGAAGATCAGATGCGGGAGCAAATGGCGGTCTTATCGGAGGAATATGAGACATACATTCAGCGTCAGAAGGACGTCATCGCAGAGGCCACCCGGAGGCTGCAAGAGATTCAACAAGGAGACTTCACTTTCCAAAGCGGAGAGATTCTATTATCTACCATAATCGATGGAGGCATGTCCTGGGACGAAGCCCGGGCCGAGCTTTTGGCTTTCCTGCGGCAAGTTGATCGATTAGCTATAGGTCGAGGCGCCAGCAGTGACGGGAAATCCAGTGCCGTCAAGGTACAATCAGAAGAGCATTTCAACCAGGTGATAGATATCTTGGCAAATCAGAAGGAAAAGTTTGTTGTCAGGGCGGTGTCAATCAGCAACGCGCTGGTGGGTGATCCGGTAGTGGTGAGGCTTATACCTTACCCCAACCAACTCATTTATGCCAAGGATGAAGTAGTGAGCTCTATCATCGTTGCAACCAAGAATCCTTCTGAGATCGAAATGGCCTTGCTGGAGCTTCTCCAGAACCTCAGCATCACCGGTCTGGAAAAGGGTATGGTCACCAAACCTGACGGCTCAGTAGGAGATGTGAGTGTAGATGAATTCTTAAATGCCATGGCAGCGGTGCGGCAGATGAGGGGACCCGCGCTGGTAAGTGCTGTGGCTGACACCAACATCTGGACCGCTATCGGGCCGCTCAAAGTGCGGCTAACAGTGGAGCCAGCGCGAACGGAGTAAAGGTGTAGCCCCCGGTTAATCCGGGGGCCTTTTGTCTAGCGTGGTAGGAAGGACCTTCCTAGATTGCCGCAAGTTGCAGACCAACGGCCATAGGTTTCATTTCTTTTGTGCCGAAGGAAAGAAGAAGGCGAATGCTTGGGAGGGTCGATGGTCAAATGAGACTCCGTGGCAGTATCGGTAGCATCCTGCGATTATGTATTATATTCATAGTAGGCATTTCGCTGCCTGTGGCAGCAGGTTCCTTTGATTTGCTTCTGCAAGGCGATTGGGTATATGACGATCTAGTTCTCTTAGCGGAAGCTTCCCTCATAGATAGGTACTCCAGCGCCGAAGGGCTCATAGCCACTTTTCCTTTAACTAGGTATGAAGTGGCCATGTTGGTTGGAGACATGCTGGAGCAGACTGGCTATAATGCAGCCTCAGATACTCTCTTGCTATCGACTGATCTGCTAGTACTGAAGATCGTGGAAGGAAGCTCCAGTGCCGGGGCGGTTGAACTCTCCGGGGAGTTGGTGGCCCAGGCTCGGGGATATTCAAAAGGTGCTCTCCAGGCAATCCTGCGATTGGCTGAGGAATTCAAAGACGAGCTGGAAGTTTTAGGTTTGGGCGAAGACCTAAGGCTAGCCCCTGGGGGAATTGAGGATAGACATGGTTTTACCTTAAAGGAGCAGCTAGGGATTAGCATCGTATCTCCTAGCTCCACAATATGGCAAGTTTACGGAATGGAGAAAACGGGAAAGGATCCAGCAGGAACCAGCTCCACTGATGCTGTCGAAGGTACGTTGAACCAGAAAGAGACAGAAGATGCTCATGACATATGCTGTCCAGTGGACTTGGCTGTGCTGGCCGGAGACCTAGCCGGAGATGGTTCTGACGCATTCAGCACATATTTGCCCGGCGATGATGAATCCAAAGATGTAGTGGCAGGAGGCCTAAAGCTCATGCCTGATATGGCAGGCCAGCGACCGGTTGGACTCCTCACCCTGTACTATTTAGGTACTGCTTTCTAGAGGAGGTCCTTGGGCCACAGTTGTTTTACCAAATATTAACTGCCAGACTTGGAAGGAATTAGCCAACTGATGTAGTAAGAGTATAGGCGCGATATTGCCTGTCATGTACTTGTTCCCACACCAATCGACACTATTCACTATCGTCAAGCATCCTTAATTAGCTGCGACACAGGTCTGACAATCCTATTTCGGTAAACTGGAGTATTTTGTGGACGCCCAGGAAGGAATTTCACGGTCGTTCACGAAATAATAGTACTGCAGGCAAACTATCCTTTACTATGCTGGCTTAAGGCAGGTGCCAGGAGAGGAGGTGCACCCCCAGAAGGACACGACTGTTTAGTGGGCTGGCGTAGAGGAGTTCCGGTACATAATCCAAGGCGACAGTGTGAGGAAACAAGGTCACTCACTTTCGTAACCCTGGATTTGGTTCGGGGCTCCAACATGAGGAGAAACGCAATCAAAAAAGGGGGTTAAACTAGATGAGAAAGAAAGGTATAGCTTTAGTAGTAGCGATGATCATGGTAGCTACTTTGGTTATGCCAGCATTAGCAGCCAGTATGCCCTTCGCCGATGTACCGAAGGATCACTGGGCATACGATAGTGTTGCAGAACTGGCAGCTTCCGGTTTGATCATCGGATATCCCGATGGTTCTTTCAAAGGTGAAAGACAGTTTACCAGATATGAAATGGCCATGGTATTTGCTCGGGTGCTTGGCCGCCTAGATACCCTCATCGCTGCAGAAGTCGGTGCAGAGGTCAAGGGAATGTCTGAGGACATTTACGCTGAGGTAGCCCAGGCCCTTGTAGAAGAGATGGCCAAGGTAAAGGCTGAGCTCGCTGCCCATATAGATGAAGAGCTGGCCAATGTGGAATTGCCCGAAGCTAAAGTCGTAGAGCGCGTGGTCGTGGAGAAGCCCACTGAGGTTGTCCGCCCCTTCGAGCTCACCGATGAGGCTAAGGCAGTTATCGCTAAGGTGGCAGCCGATGCGGTAGCTGAGAATGTAGCTAAGCTAGAGCCACAGGTTGTTGAGAANATGGTTGAGGCCGAACCCGGTCTCACTGCTAAGGACCTTCAGGGTCTCATGGCAGCTGTGGCCAACGCACAGATGACAGCTGACTTTAACGCTATGGATATCGAAGAGCTGCAGGCAGACGTAGAAGCAGCCAGAAAGCTCATCGATGAAGTAGCATTTGCCGTTGAGGTTAACGATGCCATAGTCGGCGTAGCCGATAAGAAGGCAGATCGAGCCATGTCTTTGGCTGACGCAGCCAAGGCCGATGCCGCTGAGGCAAAGGCAGTTGGCGCCACTGCAACAGAGCAGGCACTAGCAGCACTCAAGGGTGCTGAAGAGGCCGCTGACACTGCTGCAGAAGCAAAGATAGCTGCTGATGCAGCTAACCAGGCGATCCGCAATTTGGCGATCACCATCACGGCTCTTGAGGGCGACGTAGAGGCTCTGCGGGCACTGCTAGAAGATACTACTGCTGCCATGGAGTCCGAGATTGCTGCTCTCAGTGAGGAGTTTGGTTCTGAACTAGCCTCCCTTGGCGTTCGCGTAAGCGATCTGGAGACCATCGTTGTTGACCATTCGGCTCGACTCGATGCTCTAG
>JGI24708J26588_10004217_pt1 | contig 10037 bp, 9 predicted proteins | sample BioPla1DNA2_FD_26588 | JGI IMG/M metagenome (IMG submission 26588) | reverse complement strand
CGCAGAGCGCACATCCCTCCCCGCCTGCGGCGGGGCGAGGCAAAGCACAAAAAAAGAACTGGCGCTCGAGTGAACTCGGCGCCAGCTTCTTTCGTGCTTTGCGGAGAGAGAGGTCTGTGAACCTTACCCCTCAAAGCCTTTATAATCAATGTTTTTATTATTTCAAACTTGTTACCGGTAATGAATTAGGCACAAATTTTTCAGCCTAATTTGACCGCCTTTGACCTATGCTTGTCTGCATATATCTTGGGTTCAAAGATACAACTAATTTTTTAATAAGCAATTATTCTGAATCAGAATGTTTTATAGTTAGTGCAAGGTGCAAGTCTATCTATATATAGATACTTGCACCTTGCACTAACATTTGACTTGTCCTAAAAACAAGATATTCAGCCTAAATCACTATCTTTGCAAAAGTTTAGAAAAGACAGAGTAGCTTTTGCTATTCTTTTATATACATGATATTCGCTGAAGCCATCGCGAAAACTGGAATCTTACGATGGAGGCTGGCAGCAATGTTCATGCTATACCTTACGGTATGGCGTGGGCGTGCTTCCGTTGCCTCCATAGGTATTCCAGTACCTCGCGGTGGGATGGTCGTATGTCCCACGCTTTTTTTTTGCATGTTATTGGAAAGTAAGACATGGAGTTAACAACACGAAGTATTAACAATATGAAAAAAATTATTCTTTATATCGTTGCATCGTTAGATCAGCGTATAGCCGAGCCAGACGGTAGTTTGGAATGGCTTATCGGATTCCCAAATTCCTACAAAACAGATTCCAGTCATAAGGACTTATTAGCTTCGGTCGATACGATACTTATTGGAGGGCGTGCATATCGTGAACTTTTGAACATGGACGTTATTTGGCCTTATAAGGAGCAAATGACTTATGTTGTGTCGCGGAATGATTGGGGTGTAGAAGAAAATATATGCTATATTACGGATAATGTTATTGAAACGATATCAACCTTACGAGATGGACAAGGAAAAGATATTTTGTTGGTTGGTGGTGGCGAATTGATTTCTATGTTGCTTACTGCGGATTTAGTGGATGAAATGCGCATTGTCTATGTTCCCGTTATTCTTGGCGAAGGAGTTCCCCTATTTCTCAAACAGCCAAAAGAATCTAAATGGAAATTGTTAAAAAAGAGGGAGTTTGATTGTAATATTTTAACGGTTGAATATCAAAGAATAAAATAATACAGGTTCATAATTTTTGTTCGTCTACAAATTTTCCATATCTTTGCAACGTCAAGCACTAAGGGAATGGAACTTCCCTATATAAACCGCTAAATAGATAGCTGATAGTTCCTACTTAATTTAATCTCAAAAAGATTATGATAGGTAGGTATTTTTATTTTAGAGCTATTTTGATCTGCTGCGGTTTCCTAAGCAAAAAACTGTTTTCTCAACGCTTTCTGCAGCCTTTGTGCCGTGCCGGTACAGATTAAATCCGTATGTCTATTATCTATTTCAAAACAGTTTTCAAACCATTAAATCAAGTTTATGCTTACGAGTTTAGCTTATATATTTATTCTGGGGATGTCGCTCGGTTGGATATTCAACAAACTACGACTACCCGCTTTACTTGGTATGCTCATTACGGGTATCATTCTCGGTCCTTATGTGCTTAATCTGCTATCGCCGTCTTTGCTTAATATATCGGTCGAGCTACGGCAAGTTGCTCTTGTAATAATCCTCATGCGTGCAGGGCTTGCCCTTGATATTAAAGACCTTAAAAAAGTGGGGCGCCCGGCTATACTAATGTGTTTTGTTCCTGCTTGTTTTGAGATTGCAGGAATGATTCTTATTGCCCCGAAAATACTTGGAATATCTATACTTGAAGCCGCCATTATGGGTTCAGTAGTAGCAGCAGTTTCTCCTGCTATAATTGTCCCGAAAATGCTCTATCTTATGGAAAACAAAATTGGGACACGCAAAAGCATTCCCCAAATGATTATGGCAGGAGGGTCGGTGGATGATGTTTTCGTAATTGTATTGTTTACAGCTTTTACCACATTAGCGACAGGTGGTGAAGTGTCTGCTGGGAGTTTCGTACAAATACCTGTTTCAATCGTCACTGGGCTTATACTCGGTATTGGTGTGGGGTGGGCGTTATCGGCATTTTTTAAGAAGTTCCATATGCGGGACACAATAAAAGTTGCACTTATGATGAGCACTGCTTTCTTATTTCTCGCTATCGAGGGGTGGTTAAAAGGTTTGGTCGCCGTATCGGGGTTGTTGGCAGTAATGGCGATGGGTGCAACAATATTGAAAACCTATCCGCTACTTGCAAACCGCATATCGCCAAAATTCTCGAAATTATGGGTCGGTGCAGAAGTATTGTTATTCGTGCTGGTCGGTGCGACGGTCAATATAAAATTCGCAGTAGCGGCAGGTCTGGCTGCGGTAGCGGTTATATTTTTCGTGCTTATTTTCCGTATGGTAGGTGTATTCGTGTGTATGATAAAAACTAAGCTGAATATGAAAGAGCGACTGTTTTGTATGATTGCATACTTACCTAAAGCTACCGTACAAGCAGCTATCGGCTCTTTGCCGTTAGCGATGGGCTTAGATTGCGGAAATATAGTACTGACCGTTGCCGTACTCTCAATATTGATAACCGCACCTCTTGGAGCGTTCGGTATAGACATGACTTACAAGCAATTACTTGTCCCGAAAGGAAAGGGAAAAGAGAAGGACGAACAAATACCGTCGGACTACCTCGGCGAGTTCGGCGAAGAGAACAAAAACGAATAACCCATGAAAAATATGCAAACGATAAGGATTTATTTCGAGTACGGCACAAAAGCGGTCGGACTTTCAGGTTGGCAAAAGATATGGAACAACCGTCTTGCCAATCAGTTGATGAAGCTATGCAAGGAGAACGATATGCGACAGGCTATATTCTTCAATGTTCGTAACGGTTATCTCGACCGTCAGGCGATACAATGGGGTATCGGCGAAATACCGTCGCCCAAACACCCGCAATGTATGGAGATAACCGACAGCAAGGAGAAGATAAGTCATTTTGTAGAACAGCTACAGCCTTTGTTGTCTGCGACCAAGATATTAGCAATAGAGAAACAAGAGTTAATTAATTACGAATTATAAAAAGAACAATTATGAAAATTAAAGAATTAGTAGCGATTGAGATACTCGATTCGCGAGGCAATCCGACTGTTGAAGCGGATATTACATTGGAAGATGGAACCCAAGCGCGAGCTATGGTTCCCAGTGGTGCATCGACTGGGGAGCGTGAAGCTACAGAACTGCGCGACGGCGATAAAAAACGCTATGGCGGAAAAGGAGTGTTGAAAGCAGTAGAGAATGTAAATACAACAATAGCTAAAGCCATTGTTGGGCGTGAATTTGTCAGCCAGCGCGAACTTGACTACCTAATGATTGAATTGGACGGCACTCCAAACAAATCAAAGTTGGGAGCAAATGCTATTCTTGCCGTATCTATGGCTTATGCACGGGCGAAAGCAGCAAGTATGAACTTACCCTTGTATCAATACCTTGGCGGGAGTAATGCCTATGTATTGCCCGTACCCTGTATGAATGTTATTAATGGCGGTAAACATGCCGACAACAATGTGGACTTTCAAGAGTTTATGATAGCTCCACACAACGCACGATCGTTCCGCGAAGCTATCCGTATGGGTGAAGAGGTCTTTCACACGTTAAAATCCGTACTGAACAGCAAAGGTTACAGTACGGGAGTAGGCGATGAAGGCGGTTTTGCTCCCAACCTCAAATCGAACGATGAAGCGGTAGAGGTTATCCTCGAAGCAATTACCAAGGCAGGATACAATCCGGGCGATGACATAAGCATTTGCCTTGATCCGGCTACAAGCGAGATGTGGGAGGACGGGAAATACAAGATGTTCAAAAGCTCAGGCAAATTACTTACAAGCGACGATATGATAAAACTTTGGGAATCATGGGTACGCCAATATCCTATCGTTTTGCTTGAGGACGGATTGGCTGAAAATGATTGGAACGGCTGGCAGTCGCTTACGAAAGAACTTAGTAGCAAAATAGAACTTGTCGGCGATGATATTTTCTGTACCAATAAAAAGATACTCCAAGAGGGTATTGATAAAAGTGTAGCTAATTCTATCCTGATAAAACTTAACCAAATAGGCACGGTGTCGGAAACACTCGAAACGATGGAATTAGCGAAAGACAATGGTTATAATTGTTTTATTTCGCATCGTAGTGGGGAAACTGTCGATACTTTCATTTCTGATCTGACTGTTGGAACGAACGCTGGACATATTAAAACTGGAAGTGGATGCCGGGGAGAGCGTATAGAGAAATTCAACCAATTCTTGCGGATAGAGCATCAACTTGCTAAAAATTCGATATTTGCAGGTAAAGCAACATTTAAAAGTAATTCAAAAAGGATATAACACTTGATAAGATATGATTTACATTCATCATTGTTGGTTTGGAATATAATTGACAATGATGAATAAATTATATCAGACTTAGGATGAAAATTTATGATTCAATACACTTCCCGTCTTAAAAATGAAGTCGATGCCAAAATTGAGCAAATAGAACGTGCGGAAATAAGTACAATGACAAAATCATTGGAAGCATCCCGCATACTTAAAAATGCATACAATCAACTAAAAGAATTTACGTTATCATACACATTTCAGAGCGAGGAAGAAGAAATTTTATTTTTCAAAGAGATCAAACCCAGACTATGTTTCCGGCTAATCTATTACCGCAAATTATATAATATCGAAATGGATCGTCCAACCGGAACAGATAGACAGAAGGAGTATTTAAGTGGAATACTAAACGATATAAACAGATATAATCATAAGCGGCTGGATTTTATCCGTTATTATCGATCTGGTTCTTCTTCTCTTGATTCTCTTTATTTTTTAAGGCTACAAGCAGATACTGAACAATATATGGAGACATTTTCGCATGAATTTGATCCGAATTTTTCTACCAACTGTGATTTTAAAGTAGCGAAGATTTTGGCTAATGATATGCTTTCCGATTATATAGAAAGTGAAATCGAAACATTAAATAATAATAATAACAATATAAGCGTGAACTCCTTTGGTTTTCCTGCTGTTAAATTAACATGGAAAGGAACAAAAGCCGAATTTCAAGAACAAGTCTTAGCATGGGATAGTGCGTCTACATTCGGCGATGTGCCATTTACTCAGCTTCACAGTTATATGCAAAATGTATTCAATATCCAAGTAGATGGCAAGCTTTCACGTGTTTTAGACGACCTAAGAACAAGAAATGAACCTACACCCTTTATCAATAAATTAAAAAAACTTCTGCTCCGACGTATGGACAGGAAATAAAAATATCGGTGTCGGTATTTCTCTGCAAACACCCGATTTTGACCTAAGTTAATGTCAAAATCGGGTGTTTGCTTTTATAATCCGTTTATTTCGAAAAAATACCGACCTTTTAACATTCTATTCTTCCTACCTTTTGGAGAAAAATCATTTTTTAAATCACTGTAAATAATCGTTTTACAAAAAATATTCAAGAAAAGTTATACCGACCCCGTTATCAGCGACACAAAAATACCAGAACTTTGCAGTAAATCAATAAGGTACAATTATGGATGTTATAACGGTAGAATCAAAAGCCTTTAAGGAATTGGAAGCAAAGATTAATGCTATTGCAGATTATGTCCTTAATAAGCAAGAATCGGAGAATATAAACGAAGATGAAATATGGGTGGATAGTTATGAGGTCTGCACATTTTTAAAAATCAGCGACAAAACATTACAAAGGCTTCGGGTTTCAGGAACTATCGCCTATTCCAATATTCGGGGTCGCTATTTCTACAAAATTGGTGAAATAAAACGAATGTTGGAAGAACGACTGGTTAGAAGTAATGCGGACTGTCTGAATGACTTAATAACAAATCACAAGTTACATGTTGAGGAAAGAAGAAATCTTAGAAAGGACAAGTAATGGGTTAAATGTTTTTAAGCATTACATTACTTGTCAATGGCGGGTTGGTCGTAATTTCTTCAATCCCCTGTATGAGGATAGAAAAGCTTCCTGCAATATCTATTTCGACCGGAAAGGTGGAATATATAAGCTTAAAGACTTCGGCAATGACGACTATAGCGGTGATTGCTTTTTCTTCGTTGGAAAACTGAAAGGTTTGGATTGTGGTAACGGAACTGATTTTGTCGAAATACTGAAAATCATAGACCGAGATATGAGTTTAGGGTTGAGTAATTCCGAAACATATATCCCACTACAACCAATCGCTAAAAGCAAACAGACCGTTCCTGAACCTCTAACAAATAAACCGTATAACGTCATACAACAAAAAATCACTCAAAAGGAACTAGATTTTTGGTTGCAATCGGGTATTACTCCCGAAATACTCAAATTATACAAAGCAGTATCTCTGAAAGAATTTAGTAGTGAGAATAGAGAGGGTAAACCATTCAGCTATATTTCATCAGAGAGTCAACCGATATTTGGCTACATGGGTAAACGGTTTGTGAAGATTTATCGTCCGTTCTCAGAGATTCGATTTTTGTACTGTGGAAATATAGGAGAAAACTACTGTTTCGGATTGGAGCAGTTGCCCGCCAAAGGAGATACTTTATTCATCACGGGTGGAGAAAAAGACGTAATGACACTTGCCGCTCATGGTTTTCACGCAATCTGCTTCAATAGCGAAACATCGACAATTCCGACAGGCATAATCTATAAACTAACATTCCGCTTTAAGCATATCGTATTGCTCTATGATGCAGATAAAACAGGCATAGAGAGTGCGATTAAGCATGAAAAGGCATTGTCGGAATATGGAGTTAAACGTCTTGTATTGCCGCTTTCCGGCGAAAAGAAAGACAAAGATATTACCGATTATTTCAGCAAAGGGAATACTCGCAAAGAATTCCGTCGCCTATTCCTCGACTTTCTTGATAACTTATATAACGAAACAATGACCATGCTTAAATCGTGCGAGATTGACTTTAACAATCCTCCTGCAAAGGCAGAGGAAGTTATATCCGCAGGCGATGTACCACTGGGGACACAGGGAAATATCCTTTGTATTACAGGCGGAGAAGGAACCGGAAAAAGCAACTATGTTGCCGCCCTGATTGCAGGTTCAATCATAAAAGACAATCAATCCATAGATACGTTAGGCGTTAGTGTTCGGGATAATTCCGACAATAAAGCAGTCTTACTTTATGATACGGAACAATCCGAAGTACAGCTTTTCAAAAACGTTTCCAATCTCTTGAAACGTGCCAAACTGAAAGAAAAGCCGGAAGAACTGCGTGCTTTCTCACTTACAGGTATGTCTCGAAAAGAACGCTTGCAGGCTATTGTTCAGAGCATGGACAAATATCATTACGAATACGAGGGTATCCGTTTGGTTGTTATTGATGGAATCGCCGATTTAGTCCTTTCGGCAAATGACGAAGCGGAAAGTATTCGGATTGTAGACGAGTTATACCGTTTAGCAGGAATATACCGCACTTGCATTGTCTGTGTACTTCATTATGTACCTAACGGGTTGAAATTGCGAGGGCATCTTGGCTCGGAACTGCAACGCAAAGCTGCTGCTATTATGAGTATCGAACTAGACAATGAGCCGTCGATATCGGTAGTGAAAGCACTCAAAGTAAGGGACGGCAGTCCTTTGGACGTTCCTCTAATGCAGTTCTCGTGGGATAAAGAAATGGGTATGCACATTTATATTGGCGAAAAACCCCGTGAGGAAAAAGAGAAACGCAAAGAAAAAGAACTGGCTGTTGTTGCCCGTGAGATATTTGCTTCTCAAAAACACTTAACTTATATCGACCTGTGCGACCGCATACAACAGGCAATGGACGTAAAGGAGCGTACCGCCAAAAGCTATATCAAATTTATGCGAGAGAAAGAAATAATCATAAAAGATCCGTCCAATCAGAACTACTTTATGATAGGACATAACCTTTAAAATCAACAGCTATGTATATAGATAAAGAACATTTTGATGCATGGATGGAACGTATCATGCACCGTTTTGATAGACAAGACAAAAAACTGGATAAAATGAGTGAAAGAAGAAATATGTTAGATGGCGAATACCTATTAGATAATCAGGATTTATGCCAATTACTGCATGTTAGCAAAAGAACGCTACAACGCTATCGTAGTACGGGAGAATTGCCATTTCAAATGCTATATCAAAAAACTTACTACAAAGAGAGCGATGTACATACGTTTATAAGGGAGCATTTTAATAAGAAACGAGGGAATAACGATAAAGAGAAAAACCCGTGAGGGTGGTTTTATTATATCTATTGTTCATAGTAGTTTTAGGTTATTGTGAAAAAGTCCGTACCGTCGTGATGACAGGCACGGACTTTATTTCAAAATATCGTCAGTAAAAGTGTTTTATTGACGATATTTTGTTTTTTGATTCTGCTACAATTTACGACGATAGTTTTAAAGTCAAAGATCTATCGGTGTTTTTCATCAAACTGTTGTAATGGTTTCTGTAACAATGATATTGTGTTTATGACTTCAGCCAATGGAGGCATCTTATCCGCATCAAACATCAACTTACGCAGTTCTTCGTGGTAAGCCCGCGAGATAGCCGGAAGCTGCAATGTTTCTGCCGTCCAAGCGAATACATGAGCTTCAGATATCGGATTATGTGACTGAGAATTACGATATAAGCCGTCTTCATCAGTTATTCGTTTCAAAGCATCGGTAAAATCATCGGACTGAATAAAATCGGCATATTCGGGAACGCTTAGCAGGCGGTAAATATCGTAAATATCACGAATATGTTTGGCAATAAGCATTTCAAAATCATCATTATAGGAAAGCCGTGTCAAACGTGATATTTTGTCGCAAAGCGTCCGCTTCGGGTCAATAGTTTGCACTTCAAAACCATTGAGAGCAAAACGGGTTATTAGTTCCTCGTTCCCTATTGCAAGCAGATATTCTGTGATTATCGGCGTTATTTGTCGGCGTTGAACCGGATAATACATATTTGATTTATCGTCCAATGTACAACATTTGATTTCAACTTCCAGATTTTCTTTTAATCCCGCGCTTTCATAATGTGTATCGTAAGAAAACGCCAATTTCCGGAAGTCGCCACCCGTTTTGGAAAGTTCTTCTTTGTACAATTCCACATTATTCTCTATGATAAAGTGGGAGATATTTCGATTAAGTGTCTTTTCTGCCTGTTTGGAAGAAGTCGGATTTCCTGAATAGGCAAACATGTCCAAATCTTCCGAAAATCGGTCAATTATACCATGAGCCTTAGAAAGCGAAGTGCCGCCCTTGAAGTAGATTCTATCTGCAAAATCCGACAAAGCTAACTCTTTTAGAATTTTGCTGACCCAATAATCCTTTTCTACGTGCGATTGTTCGTAGCCGAAGTGATCGGCTGCAAGTTCAATCAATTCTCTAAAAGCCTCGTTTTCTAAATGTAAATTCATTGGCATTATATAGTTTTATATGGCAAATCGAACCGTGTGGTCGGACAAATAGTATTTACAAGCTGTTTGCTCAAATCGGCATGATTATTCCTTGCTAACATATCGCTCAATACTTTCCGAACTCTTGGGGGATAAACCATTGACAAAGATACGGTTTTTTCAAGGTTTACTTGTGATAAATGCGAGATATGTAGGGCGAAGATTCTATCATAAGCCTGTTGCGGTGTTGTGCCGGGAATATATTTTAAATCCTTAATCGCGTCTAACATACGAATCAGGTGCAATGTATTCTCATCGTTTGGCGTATCCGCATACGCTTTTACACATTCAACCGATAGCTTTTTGAATTTGAACGAACGTACAGGTTGTTGCACGGCAATGGTAATTACGGACGGAACCTGTTCGGTTAGTGACATTTTATTATATATGTACGCACCTGTAAGATAACCGTCTAATTTGCGGGTCAGATAATTCAGTTGTTCATCTTGATAGACCGGCAATGCTCCCAAACCCAAACTTGACTGTTTGGGACGATAATAAGCCCCTCTTTCCACCCTGACCACCTT
>JGI24708J26588_10004210_pt1 | contig 10056 bp, 7 predicted proteins | sample BioPla1DNA2_FD_26588 | JGI IMG/M metagenome (IMG submission 26588) | reverse complement strand
TATATCGGGAACATGATAGCAGTTCAGATCGGCGGTATTGATCAGCAGATCTGAACCGTCATAGCCGACCCGCGCCCCCAGACGGGTGAGGATAGAGACCATCGCCCGGACGTCGCCGAGCATCGGCACCCTCTTTAGGCGGATCTCCTCTGTGCTCTGATTGAGCAGGGAGCCGGCCAGAACGGGTAAAATTGAATTTTTGGCGCCGTGCACTCCTGTTGTTCCAGCAAGAGGGAGGCCCCCCTGAACCAGATATTTCGCCACACTGCTCCACTCCCATAAATTTATCTCTTTTCGCCGATAATCCGAACCTCCGTCTGCAGCTCCACGGCAAATCTATCTTTGACCCGCCGCCGGACCACCCCGATCAGCTCTTCTATATCCGCGGCCGTCGCCCCGCCGTTGTTGACGATAAAATTGGCGTGTTTTTCCGAAACCTGCGCCGGGCCGACAGAGAGCCCTTTGCCGCCGGCCTCCTCGATGAGTCCCCCCGCCGGCCGCCCCGGAGGGTTGCGGAAAACGCTGCCGGCACTGGGCTGTGAAGGATGGCGCCGGCGCCTCTCGGCCAGATAGCTCTCCACCTCTTCCGCCAATGCGGCGGGCTCCCCCTGTTTCAACCTCAGCAGGGCCTCCACAATAATCCCTTTTCCGGCGAGGTTGCTCCGGCGGTAACCGAAAACTAGCTCTTCAGATCCCAGTGAGATCGCTCCCCCGTCAGGGCAGACCAGCCGTACTTCCTCCACCAGGCTGCCGATGTAGCTGCCAAAAGCCCCGGCGTTCATCACCAGGGCGCCCCCCAGGGAGCCAGGGATGCCGGCGCCGAAGCCGCAGCCCTGCAGCCCCTCCTTCGCCGCTCTTCGCGCCAGGGAGGTGAGCGACACGCCCGCTCCGACGCGCAGCAACTCCCCTTCGCGATAGATATAATTGAAGGGGGCGCCGATCTGGGCCACTAGCCCCCTGATGCCGCCATCTCGGACGAGAAGATTGGTTCCGTTACCGAAAACAAAAAGCGGCAGGCCTTCCCTCTTGCAGTAGCGGACGATCTCCTGCAGCTCAGTCTCGTCGGCAGGTAAAAGGTAATAATCGGCCGCCCCCCCCACCTGCCAGGATGTATGTAATGCCATCGGTTCATTCTCCCTGACGCCGGCTTGCAGGAGCCGGCCCAGCTCTTCTTTTGGATTCAACTGTTTAAGCCCTCCAACAGGATAATTTATTCTATGCCCCCGCCAACGCTTATGTTAGCTTTCTCCGGTAGGCCCTTTCGCAATTTCGCAAAGACAGCGGTAAAGGCGCTCCGCGGCATCGGGAACCCCCATTCTCTTTCCCGCCCGCCCCATCCGGCCGAGCAGGTCCGGTGCTCCGCTCAGGCGCTTCAGCTCGCGCTGCAGACGGTAGCGGTTGAAATCTTTCTCCTCAATCAGCAGCGCTGCGCCCGCCTTCTCCAGCAGGCGGGCATTATGATACTGATGATTATGTACCACATTGGGCGAGGGAACAAGGATCGCCGGCAGCCCCAGAGCGGTGAGTTCAGCAAGAGTGGTGGCGCCGGCGCGGGTCACCGCCAGGTCGGCAGCGGCGAGGGCCGCCGGCATCTCGTCGAGATAGGGATAGAGCCGCACCCTTTTCGGCAGCAACCCCAATTTTTCTTTAACTTCCCGGTAGTAGATCTCTCCAGTGACATAGAGGAGCTGTGTCGAAGGCGGAAGCGAACCCGCCGCCAGAAAATCTGTAACGACCTCATTTATCCTCAAAGCGCCCCGGCTGCCCCCGTAGACCAGGATCGTTTCCAAGGAAGGGTCGAGCCCCAATTGCTCCTGTGCCGCCCTGCGCTCCACCGATGCCACCTCGCTGGCGCGGGGATTACCCGTAAAAACAGCCCTGCTCCGCTGAGGGAAGGCCCCCCGTGATTCCTCGAAGGAGAGGCAGACCCGCTCCACCAGCGGCGCTAGGAGCCGGTTCGCCAGCCCCGGCAGCGCATTCTGCTCGTGCAGAGCTGTGGGCAGGCGAGAGAGCAGGGCTGCCATTATCACTGGGGCCGAGACATAGCCTCCGGTGCCGAAAACAATATCCGGTTGAAAGCGGATCAGAATTTTGCGCGCCTGCGAAAGACCGCGCCAGAGCACGCGGCTGAAAGGAAGCAGGCCGCGCAGGTTTCGCTGAAAACCGCGTGCCGGAACCGTCTCCATCGCAAAACCTGCCGCAGGGACGATCTTCTGCTCCAGCCCCTCCTCGCTGCCCACAAAAAGCAGCTCCGCCTGTGGATCCCGGCGGCGCAGATAGCGGGCCAAAGCCAGGGCGGGATAGATATGACCGCCTGTCCCACCCCCGCTAATAACTATGCGCACTGCTCCCCCTCCCTTCTCTCACTGCTATTTTCGACAGTGGCGCGATATATTGAGCAATATNCCGAGGCCGATGAGATTCAGAAAAACCGAGCTGCCCCCGGCGCTGATAAGCGGCAGATTGATCCCCGTCACCGGCAGCGAACCGGTGACCATGCCGATATTGATCAGCACCTGCATCACCAGCATGGCCGTGATCCCCGCCGCCAGGAGGCTGCCGAAGGTGTCGGGCGCCGTCAGCGAGATCTTCAGGCCCCGCCAGGTGAGCACAAAGAAGAGCAGCAGCACCGCCGTAGTGCCGATAAATCCCAGCTCCTCGCCGATGACAGCGAAAATAAAATCGTTGTGGGGGAAAGGGAGGTAGTAGAGTTTCTGACGGCTCCTACCCAAACCCACCCCAAAAATATGCCCCGGTCCCAGGGCATAAAGCGATTGAATGATATGGTAGCCGTCCCTGGTCGGATCCGCCCAGGGATCGACAAAAGAGAAAAGCCTTTTAACGCGGTATGGCTCCTTGATCGTGAGCACCACCAGAGCAGGCAGCGAAACTAGACCGATAGCAAGCGCCTGCTTAAAAGGCATCCCCGCCAGGAGCACGATGGCGCCAGTTCCGGCAAGCAGAACAAGGGCACTGCCGAGATCGGGTTGGAAAAAGATCATCAAAAAGGCCGCCCCCGCCAGCAGAAGAGGCACAAAACTGCTGGACCAGAATTTTTCCATCCTGATACTGCGGCTGCTCATAAAGGCGGCGGTGAAGATGACAAAGGAGAGCTTGCAAAATTCAGCGGGCTGAAAAGTAAAAAACCCGAGGTTGAGCCAGCGCTTCGCTCCTGTCCCCAGATCGGTCCCCAGACCCGTAAAAACAAGGGTCAGCAGGATGAAGCTGAGCAAAACCATGATTAGCGATAGCCGCCGTAGCGCCCGATAATTCACCCGGGAGAGCAGATACATCCCTACAAGGCCCAGGGCGATCCAGATCGCCTGGCGCTGCAGGAAATAGTAGGGGTTTCCCTGCTCCTCCTCGGCGATGACATAGCTGGCGCTGAAGATCATGATCAGCCCAATTCCCAGCAACAAAAAAGTTACTAAGATCAGGGCATAATCGGGTTCCCGAAGCGGCTCCTTCTTCGTCATTGCTCCCCCTCTGTTCCGGAAATGTTGCGGACTAGCTCTTTAAAATAGCTGCCCCTGGCCTTATAGTCGGTAAACATATCCCAGCTGGTGCAGGCCGGCGAAAGCAGGACGAGCTCACCGGGCCGGGCCCGGCTCCGCGCCCCCGCCACCGCCTCCTCGAGGCCAGCAACCAGTTCATAGGCGCCAAACCCCGCCTCTCTGGCGGCCCGCGCCAGTTTTTCCTTCGCCTCACCGTAGAGAAAAAGGTAGCGCACCTCTTCTTTGATTACAGCGGCCAGTTCGCTAAAATCGCTCCCTTTATCCCGCCCCCCGGCGATAAGGATCTTTTTTTTGCCGGGAAAGGAGCGCAGCCCCCGGATCGCAGCTTCAGGGTTGGTCCCCTTGGAATCGTTGATAAAAAGCACCCCGCCGATCTCGGCCACGGGCTCCAGGCGATGTGCGATGGGCTGAAAACGGCGCAGTACCGCTCCGATTGCCTCCGGTGCCACCCCCGCCGCCCAGGCTGCCGNGGCGGCGGCCAGAGCNTTCTCAAGATTGTGTTCCCCTGGCAGAGCCACCTCCTCCACGGGGCAGAGATAGGCAATAACTGCGGCATCTTTAAACAGAGCCACCTGTCCGTGATCGATACCGGCACCGCAGGGCACCGGGCCCCTGGCGAAGCGAAGCAGCGTCCCGGAAAGCTCGTTTTCCAGCTGCGCCACGGCGGGATCAGCGGCGTTTAGCACAGCAAAGTCTCCGGGCAACTGGTTTTCAAAGATCCTCTTCTTGGCGCGATAATATTCTTCCAGGCTGCCATGATAATCGAGATGATCCTCTGCAAAATTCAAAAAGAGCGCCACCGATGGGCGAAAATGCAAGATGTCGGCAAGCTGAAAGCTGCTCAGCTCAGCTGCCACCGCCCCTGAGGAGCCCACAGTACTTGCCGCCTTGCAGAGCGGCACCCCGATATTTCCCGCAGCGAGGGCCCCGTTAAAGCGCCCTTCGGCGAGCATCTCCGCCACCAGCGCCGTGGTGGTGGTCTTGCCGTTAGTCCCGGTAATCCCGATCAGGGGAGCCCTCATAAAAGCATATGCCAGCTCTATCTCCGATAAAACCGGTATTTGTAACGCCTTTGCCCTTTCGAAGATCTCCAGCGTGGGCGGAATCCCGGGACTTTTGATCACCAGGCCCACTTCCCTCGTGACCAGCTCCGGGGGGTTTCCGCCCGTCACCGGCCGGATCTGCCCATATTTCCCCAGAACGGCCAACTCCTGCTCCAGCCCCGCAGCGGGGCGGAGATCGGTAACAATAATATTCCGGGCGCCTTTTTCAGCCAGGAGCGCCGCAGCTGCCATTCCGCTACGGGCCAGGCCGGCAACGATAACAGTTTTACGGCGGATCAGATCGATCACAGCAGCCGGACCTCCCCTCTTCAGTCATCACAGGAGCCACTCCAGCAAGCCTGCCAGGGCAAAAATAAAAGTCAGGCCCCAGAGTGCGGTGACGACCTGCCATTCGCTCCATCCCTTCAGCTCGAGATGGTGATGTAGCGGCGCCATCAGCAGCAACCGGCGGCCGGTGAGCTGAAAACTGATCACCTGCAGGATCACCGAAAGAGCCTCGAGAACATAGATCCCCCCGATAATTACCAGCGAAAGCTCCGCCTTCGTCAGTATCGCCGCCGCCGCCAGGGCGCCACCCAGCCCCAGCGAGCCCACATCGCCCATAAAGATGCGAGCGGGGTGAAGATTGTAGATCAAAAAACCGAAGACCCCGCCCACCAGAGCGGCGCAGAAAAGAGCGAGATCAGAATGGCCGCTTTCCAGAGCAATATAGAGAAAAGCGAGCAAGGTAATGATCGCCGTCCCCCCGGCCAGGCCGTCGATGCCGTCGCTCAGGTTCACAGCGTTGGTCGTCGCCATGATTATTATAAAAATAAAGACCGGATAAAACCAGCCCAGATTGATCGCAAAGCCACTGTAAGGAACAGTCACCACCGGGTCATAGTGCCCGGAAAAGTAGAGCAGCCCGGTAAAGATCGCCGTAACGAGAGCCTGCCCGGCGATCTTATTGCGCGCTTTCAGACCCAGCGAGCGGCCCCGCGAAATTTTGGCGTAATCGTCGAGCCAGCCGATAAGAGCATTACCGAGGGTCAGCAGGAGCGCCATCCCCAGGAGAGACGTATAAAATCCCCGCACCAGCAGGGCAACAGCGGCGGCGAGCAGAAACAGAACCCCTCCCGCCGTGGGTGTACCCGCTTTTTTCAGGTGATGGGCGGGCCCGTCGTCGCGAATCTGCTGACCCAGGTGACGCCGGCGGAGCAGCCCGATAAAAAGGGGGCCTAGGGCCACGCTGATAATAAAGGCGAACAATACCGTCATCCAGATACTCTGTGGCACTATTCCGAATCTCCTTCCGCCCCGTCCTTCAGTTCCTCTACAATCGCCTCCATACGCATCCCCCGCGAACCCTTCACCAAGATATAGCAGCCGGGGGCCGGCGAGAGCGCCCGCACCGCCTTTACCGCTGCTCTGCGGTCGTCGCAAGCCCGGGCAGTGAGCCCAGCAGCCGCAGCGGCGGCGGCGATCTCAGCCCCGAGCGGGCCCACCCCGATAAGAGCGCCGATGCGGCAGCCGGCAGCATAGCGCCCGATCTTGCGGTGCAGCTCTTTTTCCGAGGGCCCCAGCTCCAGCATCTCCCCCAGGACAGCGATAGTATTGGATCCGCCCAGCTCCCGGAGCACCTCCAGCGCCGCTCTCACAGAATCGGGATTGGCATTATAGCTGTCGTCGATGATCTTTATCCCCACCCTGTTCGTGAAGATCTGCAGCCGCCCCCCGGTAATCTGCGTTCCCTCTAACCGGGATCTCATCTCCGGCAGGCTCACCCCCTGAAGATAACCGATAGCCAGGGCGGCGAGAGCGTTGCTGACAAAGTGCCGCCCGGGCAGCGGCAGGCTGAAAGAGCCCCCCTCGCCCCCGGGAAAAGATACTTCGAAATGGCTGCTCTCCCCCTGCAGCCTGTAGGAAGAAGCCCGGAGATCGCTGCGCGAGAAGCCGAAAGTGTAAAGCCTGCCTTTGAAGCGGGCCCCCATCTCCTGCAGGAAGCGATCATCGGCGTTCAAAACTGCAGTCCCCCGGACGCCNATGGCNTCGAGCAGCTCCTCTTTCGCCGACGCAATCGCCGCCCGGCTGCCCAGCGATTCCAGGTGGGCGGTCCCGATATTGGTGATCACCCCGAAATGCGGCCCCGCCAGCCGTGCCAGCAGAGCGATCTCGCCCGGTGCGCTCATGCCCATCTCCAGCACCGCCGCTGCGCAGTCCTTATCGAGGCGCAGCAGGGTCAGGGGCAGCCCGATCTCGTTGTTCAGNTTGCCCTCGCTCTTCAGCACTTTCGGTCCGCCGGAGAGGACAGCGGCGATAAGATCTTTTGTTGTCGTCTTGCCGCTGCTGCCGGTTACGCCGATTATCGGCAACTCGAAGCGGCGGCGGTGATAGGCGGCCGCCTGCTGCAGCGCNTCGAGAACATCGGGCACTCCGATGAGCAAAAAATTAGGCGCCAGCCCCNCGGGCGGGCCCTGGGAACAGAAAGAGCCGCAGGCGCCGGCGGCGGCGGCACTGCTAATATAGCGATGCCCGTCCTCTTTTTCGCCGCGCAAAGGCACGAAAAAATCCCCTTTCTCGGCAGTGCGGCTGTCGATGGAAAACCCGGTGATGAGCTGCTCCGGATCNCCCTGAAGCAGCTCGCCCCGGCAGGCTTTGAGCAGGTCGGTTCCTTTAATTAACACTGAGCATCTCTCTCCCCTCAAGACGGCTCCGGATGAGCTCCGCCGCCACCTCGCGATCGGAAAATTTTATTCTCTGTCCGCCGTACACCTGCTCCTCCTCATGGCCCTTGCCGGCGATAAGAACAAGATCGCCTTCTCCCGCCTCTTCGAGAGCGGCAGCGATGGCCTCCCGGCGGTCATGGAGCACCCGGTAACCCTCTGCCGGGCTGCTGCGCTCCAGGCCCGGGAGCACTTCGGCGGTGATCTGGCGCGGATCCTCGCCTCTGGGGTTGTCATCGGTGAGGAATACCAGATCGCTGTAGTTCCCCGCAGCCTCCCCCATCAGAGCGCGCTTGCTGCGATCCCGTTCCCCCCCGCACCCAAAAACAACGATAACCCGCCCGGGCGTAATCTCACGGGCCGCCTGCAGGGAGCTGGCCAGCCCATCGGGCGTATGGGCATAGTCGATCAGCACGGGGTAGTCCTGGCCTGCCTCTACCGGCTCAAAGCGGCCGGGCACCCCCGAAAAGTTCTCTAGAACCGGCGCCATCTCCGTTAAAGCCAACCCTTCTACCAGCCCCGTGGAGATAGCCGCCAGGGCGTTGTAAATATTAAAACGCCCCTTTAAAGGTAGTCGAAAGCGCTCGCTCCCGGCAAAAGAGAGAACCCGGAAGGAGATCCCCCCAGCGCTGCAGCGACACTCCACCGCCTGCACCTCCGCTGGCGAATCGATCCCGTAGGTGATGCACTGACCGCTCGTCCAGCGCCTGATATAAGGGTAATAGCGGCAGTCTGCATTGAGCACCGCCGCCGCCGGGCCCGCCGCCCCGTCCCAACCCCTGTGGGCAAAGAGCTTTGTTTTTGCTTTCAGGTAGGCGGCGAGGTTCTTATGAAAGTCCAGATGCTCGCTGGTGATATTGGTTAAGACAGCCACATCAAAGTGGCATCCCAAAACCCGCTCCTGGACCAGAGCATGCGAAGAGACCTCCATAGTTACATGAGAGGCGCCCATCCCAGAAAGCCGGGAGAGCATCCCCTGCAGCTCGTGGGCTTCCGGCGTCGTCGCCGTGGCCGCCCTCGTTTCATCGCCCAGGCGATGGCAGATCGTGCCCAGCAGCCCGGTGACCCCACCGCGCGCCCGGAAAAGAGCATCGATGAGATGCGATGTGGTCGTCTTGCCATTCGTTCCCGTTACCCCGATGAGCCGAAAATCACGCGAAGGATGGCCGTAAAAGCGATCGGCTAAAAGGGCCAGGGCCGTCCTGACGACGGGAACGCGGATCAGCGGATAACCCCCAAGGGGGCAGCCCTTCTCCACCACCGCCGCCAGGGCTCCCCTTTGAAAAGCCTCCCCAGCATGGCGCCAGCCCTCTTCGCGGCGGCCGCTGAGGGCAAAAAAAAGCGCGCCCTCCTCAACTTTTTTGCTGTGACAGGCCAACCCGCTCACCTCACCGGCAACCTCACCCTCTATCTCTTTTAACAGCAGCGTCTTCAATAGCGTTTTCAGATCCATCTTCCCTCATTCCTCTTCCGGATTAATTGCCGGATTACACCCATGAATCCGTAATCTTATCATATTCCCGGAAGAGAAAGCTGTGCCGGCGCTTCCTAGCGCTCCATGGGAGCTTCAAACAATACTTCAACAGCCTCACCCGCCTCGATGGGGGTGCCGGCGGAAGGGTTCTGCTCCACGGCGATACCCGATCCCTCCGCTTGCAGGTAAAGGCCCAGCCAGGTGAGCACCTCCCCCGCTTCCTTCATTGTGAAGCCGCGCAGATCGGGCAGGCTGATCTGATCAGAGCGATTCTCTTCATCGCTCAGGTAAACCACAATCTGTGTCTGCCGGGGCACCGACGCTCCCGATTTCGGGGTCTGATTAACAATAGATTGCCCTTCTCCGACCAATCTTAACATCAGNCCNGCGGTCTCCAGCTTTGCCGCCGCTTCATCGGCGCTCAGCCCCATCAGATCGGGCACCTTCACCGGTTTTGCCTCCGGCAGCGCCTCGCCCTTTGAGGGAGGTACCTGCAGGTAGTTGAGCACATCGGTCATGATCCGCTTGAATATGGGGGCACCGATCTGGGAGCCCCACTGAACACCGCGGGTCGCTCCATCAACGGCTACATAGAGCACGATCTGCGGATCTTCTGCGGGAACAAAACCGACGAGAGAGACGATATACTCGCCGCCGATATAGGCGCCCCCGGCCCCCACCTTTTCCGCTGTGCCCGTCTTCGCAGCGATGCGGTAACCCTCGATGGCCGCATTCATGGCGCTGCCGTGCAGCGTCACATTCTCCATGAGCCAGATAACCTTATCGGCAGTTGATTTTGCAATAACCTGACGGACGATCTCCGGCTCCCGCTCGTAGACCGCTTTCCCTTCCAGGTTGCAGATTTTTTCCACCAGGTAAGGCTTCATCAGGTTGCCGCCGTTGGCGATGGCGGAGACTACCATGAGCTGCTGCAGCGGCGTTACCGAGATTCCCTGGCCAAAAGAGCTGGTGGCCAGCTCTACCGGTCCGACCTGCTCCGGCTCGAAAATTAGCCCCTCGCCCTCCCCGGGGTAGTCGATACCGCTGCGTTCACCGCAGCCGAAAGCGCGGATATAGCCGAAGAGCCTCTCCGCGCCGAGCCTCTCCCCGAGCTGCATAAAGGCGGGGTTGCAGGAGCTCTCCACCGCTTCAAGATATGTAATACTGCCGTGACCGCTTCCTGTCCAGCACCTGATATTGTGGCCGCCCACAGTGGCGAAGCCCCGGCAATAAAAATGCTCTTTTTCATTGTAGAGCCCCTCCTCCACGGCGGCGCAGAGCGTCACCAGTTTGAAGGTCGA
>JGI24708J26588_10004208_pt1 | contig 10060 bp, 10 predicted proteins | sample BioPla1DNA2_FD_26588 | JGI IMG/M metagenome (IMG submission 26588) | reverse complement strand
CCCTCTCAGATTTTTATTTTTTATGTTACTCACTCATTACTGAGTAATCAATAATTCTTAATTACTTAATTGCTGCTATTGCTGCGTCGATAATTGCATTAGCTTCTGCAAGTGTTTCTACTGCATCAGCACCAGTTCCTGTAGTAAAGTCATAAGGAGTTTCCACTCCATCTTTGTCTACATGAACTAATTTAGAAATTTCTTCAGCCACAGCGATTTTTTCTGCAGTTGTTAGTGCTTTATATTCATCATATGCGTAGGTATCTAATGCATCTTTAATATCTGTTACATCAACACTAGCTAAGTCGCCAATTGCATTAAATTTAGCAATTTCGCCTTGTTGCTTGTCATAAGCTGTTTTTAATGCACCATTACCATCAGTAGTTGATAGAATTGCATCTAAGTCAGCAAAGTCAGCTCCTGCATCTACTCTTGCTTCCTTAACAAACTCAGCAACTTCTAATCTTGCTTGTGGTACAAGGTTGATAAACGCTTTAGCGTTTGTTCCTGCCACTGCATCTTCGCTAAGTGCTACTGCGATTTCAAGTAATGCGTCTCTTACTTCTGTTGCAGTTGACTTAGTATCGTTAATTGTAGCAAGAGCAGCATCTAAACCTTGTGCATCATTTACATCATTGATTTTTGTTACTACATCAGCAACTGTACTAGTAGCATCAATTGCTGTAGCTGCAGCAAATTCTGCTGCATACTTAACTAAGTTTTCATCTTTTACAATCTTCATATCAAACTTAGCTGTTCCAGTTAAGTGGCTTGTGTAGTCAGCTAATTTCTGTAGTGAAGCTTTGAACTCAGCTTTCTTAGTAGCATTTGTATCTTCTGCATTTAATGCTCCAAACTTAGCTACAATATCAGTCATAGCAGCTTTTAATGCTTCCCCATCTGCAACTGATACAATTAGTGTATTAACTTGTGCAACAGTATAGGTAGTACCTAAATTGTCTTTTTGTTGCTCTGTAAAATAGAATGAAGCTATATTGCTATTTAAGTTAGCTGGTTTTAATGTGTCGTTATCTAAGTTCGCAAGATTTACTAAAGCGTTGTATACAGAGTTTTGAGTTGTTGCTTCTTTTACTCTTAACACGCCTTCTTTAACTTGTGAAGCTTTTATAGCATCAGCTTTTGGTGTTACTTTTGGTGTTTCAGGGTTATCTGCCTTCATCCAGTTTTGAATTAAAGCTGTTACTTTAGCTTGATCTTCAAGTGTTGTAGCTGCTGTATCTGCTGCTGTGATTTGAGCTAAGTTTACAGCATCGATTACATCTTGGATAACTTCAGCATCAACTGATGCTACAGGAGTTCCTGTTGTATCATTATAAACATTGTTATCTGCATCAGCAGCTGTAAATTCTATACCTACTGCTGTTCCATCACTAACATAAGCCATAATCCAGTCTTTATTTACTCTTTCATAATTAGCTTCTAAAGCATTTAAAAGAGCTAATTGTGATTTTGCTTCAAGAACTGGCGTTACTAATGTTTCTGTCTCAGAATTGTCTTTATTTACTTCATCAATAAGTTTTTGAACATCTACATATTTTTCTGGTGCTGGAGAAGCTGCATCAATAGCTACTGCATATAATGCAATAAGATCTACATCAACGTTCTCAATTCCTGCTTTGTTTAACATGTCAAGTAATTTAACTTGGTTTTCATTTGGTGTATTATTAGCTTCTGTGACAATATCAGCTACTAATTTTAATTCAGTAAAACTATATTCTACGCCATCTACTGTCCATACGCCAACTTTATCATCATTTGTAATTGGTTTTACAAAGTCGAATTGAGCTGATGTTGCACCCTTTGGAATATCTGTTGCTTTAACTTCTACAACATTTCCATTACCATCTTTAACTTCTACTGTAACATCTGTTAATGCTTCAGCTAAAGCATCAAATGTTACTTCTACAAATGTATTGTCAATAGCACTTTTTGACCTAGTTTTCACGTTATAAAAAGGCCCTTAAGCCTTGATGAACACAAGGGTTAAGGGTTGTCTTAATTGCATATTGTAGTTATCCATTACATCATTAGTAGCATAACAGATAACTATTGGTTTTATTAGCTTATTATTAACTAAGGTTTCCCTATAGATTTGATGTTATTAGGGTTTTATATGTCCTTTATATCATACCAATTAGCTGGAAATCCCATTTCTTTAAGCACATCTTCAATACCTATAGTTGATAATTTCCCTGACAATCTATCAATCTCTGAATTAATTGCATCTATAAATTTGTTAAATGAGCCTTCTTTTAAAATAAGTTTACATATTATCACGATTGCAAACAAGTCATTCTTTCCGTAAATTGGATTATTACTCCTATCTTTAGGAATATCTAATATATTATGTATCGGATTTGTCTTAATCATATTAGGTTTTGTATCATTCTTTAAAGCTTTAAGATTGTAGAAACGCTCATCATGAGCACATGCATTTCTATAGATGGTAAGTATAAACAATATCTTTGTCATTTCATCAGGCCTAAGATTGAACTTTCTTCCCACATCATTTTGGTCCTTCTGGGTCAAATAACTATAAAATACACTGATAGTTCCTAGCGTAAGTGAGTTCACTAAAACCCACAATGGTATATAACCATAGGTTAACATGTTGTGAGAAATCATTGGATTGTTTTTAGAAAGCTGTCTAGAAATATCTCTTTGAATATTTGCTATCAATCCTGAAATATCACCAATTTTCTGGGCTGCCGTCTTCCTTTCCCAATGCTTTACCTCTATATCAAAATTAGAGATTTTTAAATAGTTATCATGTCCATATTTACTAGAAAAATCATAAGCAATTACAGTCTTTACATTATTTTCAATTTCCAGTATATACTTAATAAATATATTTCTCAGTTCACGATCGAATAAATAAAGACTATATAATTCGTTAAAGTTGGCACCTTCTTTATATTTTTCATCTGTCCCTGTATATGCCTTATCGATAAAAAGCTCTTTATAACCATTAATCACATTATAATAATTTTCCATCTCTAAAACATTTTTAACCCTAGGGTCTGATACATCCAGTCCTCTAGAGTCTAGTTTTTTAATTTGATCTTCAATTGTTGAAAATAGCTTCGCCATATTATCACCTAAATAAATAAAAACCCCAGGCCCGTAGGTCACTGGAGTATGATCATCAATATTATATGCGGACTCTAGATTTATTATACTTAAATTGTATCACGAATTTATTAATTTGTCAAAACTCATAATTGTTTAAGCATAGAATATGTCTTTAATTTATTATATACTAATAACTATTTGTGGTCAATCATTTTTAATCATTTCTGAGAAGTGTTTCAATCTCTCTTTTAAATCCGTATTTCTGTAAAAACTCTATTAATGCAGCTTCTACTATTTCTCTTTGGGTTATATTCTTTTCTTTACTAAATTCTCCTGTAAGTTTTGATATCATATCACTCATGTATATAGCTTTGGTTCTTACAAGTCCTGGTACTACATATCTTGGTATAATTCCATCTTCTTTAGTTCCAGATAGTAGTGTATAAATATCATCTCTTTTTTCATAGAGGAATCTAATAAATGGAATGTATTCATCTATGTCTGTTGGTGTTTTATTGGTGGATATAACATCCTCTATTACTTCATCGGCAGTTTTTTCTTCTTCCACCTTTCCTACAGCTTTTAAATAATTGTTTTTGTAGGCATTCCACTCATATCCTTTAGTAGTCATATACTCTGCCATTTCCTTGTGGTCTCTAAATCCCTCTTGTTTTGCAATTAGTCTAGGGTCTGGGTTAGCTTCCTCAAAGGCAGTGATGATACTCACTACCTTTGTAGGTGCATAGCTTTTAGGGTCTCTATCTAGTTTATGTGTTTTATTCTCTCGTGGTACATATTGATTTTCTTCTGCATCAAATCTAAAGTTCTTTCTTCTCATATACTGATCCATACTCTTATATGTGGAATATCCTAACTCTTCTGCAGCTTCATCTCTAGTTTGAAATTTTAATAATTCCATTATCTTTCTTACTCTTGAATTATATATTGGTTCCATTCTTTTTCCCTCCTATAATAGATTTACTGTATCGCTTAACTTACTCATGTCTTGGTGCAGATATCTAGTGGTTACTGCTAAGCTTGCATGGCCTAGTAATTTTTGAATACTTACTACTGAAGCCCCTTTTTCTAAAAGGTTAGTTCCAAAGGAATGTCTTAACACATGAGCTGATACTTCTTTTTCTAGCCCAATTTCATCTACTGCTTCATTAATAAGTCTGTTTACATATGTTGGTGATACTTTACCTGTTCTTTCTAAGGCAAAGAACCTGTCGGAGTCTGCTTCTCTAATGTTTTCTATATAGTTTTGTAGTATTTTATACAGCTTATCGTTTATTGGGATATCCCTGTCCTTTCCTCCCTTTCCTTCAATAATGTGAATTACTCTTTCTTTTAAATCCACTTCATCCAGCTTTAAGCTTGTTATCTCTGATATTCTTCCACCTGTATAGAAAAGGGTTTGTACTACTGTTTTAATAACTGGTTGCTTGATTGCAGCCACAAGGGCTTCAAATTCTTCTTCTGTTAAAAAGTCTCTTTCCTTTTGCTTTACTTTTACTGGTTCAAGCAGAGCTGCTATGTTTTTGTCTACTAAGTCCTTCTTGATACAGTAGTTATAAAAGCTTCTTAAGATATAAACTGACCTGCTTCTACTGGCTGATGATATTCCTCTTTTCTTTTGGTCTAATAGATAATCTTCCATATCTTTAAGTTCAATGTCTTCTATATAGGCTGGGCAATTATGCTTTACACTTAGGAAGTTGTTAAAGTAGCTCAGTTCTTTTTCATATCCTGTGATGGTTTGTTTTGACCTATCTATAAGCTTCATATACTTCACAAAGTCTTGTATGCCTTGACTTAACAACATTTTATCTCCTCCTTTAGTTTTGGTGTGTCACATATTACAATTACATCTCACTATTATCAAGTTAATCTTCACTTATAATTAGTTATTGTTTTATATTAGAAATTCAAGATTTTTAGGGTTAAAAAAATATGCCCTAGGTAAAATACCTAAGGCTTAAATATCATAATAGTTGCATCAAATCCTGCTGCTTTAAGTTTTGATACCTGATTTTCTGCATTTTCTCTAATAGAATAGGAGCCTGCCATTACTCGGTATAGTGTTTGATTATTTGATGTTGGTGGTGGTTGGGCCACTCCCTTATAAGCAACTCCCAGCTGTAAAAGAACAGCTTTAGTTATCCCCTCAACCATCTCATCAAACTTACTATCAAATAACTTATTATCCTTTGAATTATCTATAAACCCTATTTCCACTAACACTGCTGGTGCTTTAGTTTCCCTTAGTACATGGAAGTTAGCCTTCTTAATACCTCGATTTATAAAGCCTATATCAACTAAAGATTTCTGAATTTTATCTGCTAAACTTTTAGCTTTTGCTGTTTGATTAGTATAAGTGAAGGTTTCTACACCTTGAGCTGCTTCTGGCTTAAAAGCATTTCTGTGAATGGATATAAAGTAATCATAAGTTTTCTTGTTTTCCATATCACTTCTTTCTTTAAGGCTCATAGTTTTATCAGTAGTTCTAGTTTCATCAACTAATACTCCATGGCTTCTTAAGATTTTAGCTACTGCAAGTCCTATTCTTAATACATCATCTTTCTCTTTTCTGCCTTTGTATACAGCTCCTGGGTCATTTCCACCATGGCCATAATCTAAACAGATTCTATTCATTCTTTTCACCATCCTTAAGCTGTAACAATATCTCTTTAAGTTTTTCAGGTATAGGTAGTCCAATATTTGCAGAGTTTTCTAATATACTTATTCCTTCATTAGATATATAGAAAAATATTACTGCTGTTCTTATTGCTCCACCATTTTTAATGAGATAAGCATCTATTGTGTGACCTATAGCTACCATTAAAAATACCATTATCTTTTTAAATATTCCTTTAAAGCCAATGGAGCTTGACACTTCCTTTCTAATTATTGCAAGCATTACTCCTGTTATATAATCAATTACTACAAAGGCTATAAGGGCATATAAAAAGCTATCGTGGCCACCTAATACATAACCTAAGTATCCTCCGATAACTGTAAAAATAGCTTTTATAAAGTTCAATATATCTTTCATCTAACCCCTCCTGTCTTCTACAATAGATTTAAGTTTTTCAGTTAAAGTAGGTAGACTGTCTCCAAATACAACATTTAGTTTAAACCCACCCGCTTCATAGACTTCAGTTATCTCTGTAATTCTTACATCCATTGTAACGCCCCAATCTTTATTCTGGACTGTTACAATATCACCTAAGTTCCAATCTCTTTCATACTGAAATGATCCAGTAGGAATAACTTCTGATTGGAAGGAAATAAGCCTTTTATGCTCTGATAATTTAAGTTCACCTCTTGCTGGTAAATCATTGCTACTTTCCAAATCCCTAGCATCCACAAATATGACATGACGATCTAATCCAGTAGCATTACTTCCCACTGTTATAATCTGTCTGTTTACACCCTCTCCTTGTCCAGCCACAATAGCATAGTTTCCAAAACCCACTAAACTATCTATATATTCCTGAGATTTTACATTATCAAACTCAGGTGAAAATATTACTGGAGGATTAATATTTTGATTTACTGAAAAATTCCTCCCATTATATATGTCAAATATCCACTTCTTTAAAGTAAAATCTAAATAGATATGCCACCCTATATTTGTAAGTCTACTTATACCTTCTAATTCTTCATCCAAGTTCTTATATCTACTCTGCCACTTAATATTACTTCCTCTGTTTTTATTTGGTGCTATTAAAAACTCTGGAATTTCCATCCCCGCTATATCTAAACAGTTCCTTTTTACATAATGTTTCATCACTGTTTCTGCATCGCCTTCTATAATATCTTGGGCTTGGTCTTTTGGTGGAATAGTAATTCTTTGTTTTGTAATTGCACCTAATGTATATCCCTTAACTGTTAGGATTTCTTCTCCTATTTCATTTACCTTTATCTCTTTGTATCTAATAATGCCAGTTTTAGGTTTGTCATTCCCTAGCATTATAAGGTTATTTATATTTAGTTTATCTGCATTTTGTATCTTTATATTAGTAGTTAATTGAAACTCTCCATAGGAATGATACTTTCTTAAAATAGAAAAGGAAAGGTAGTTATCCACCTCTCCTAATAAATCTAGTTCTTTTGATAGTATTCTAATTGGCTTCATTTAAATCTTCCTCAACTATTCCAGCCATATATTCTGCTACAGGTATTTGATAGTCTACTGGCAGACTTTCTATAGTTCTGATTTCAGCCTTTACTAAAAATGCATAAACAGGAATCATATATTTGTATATCATTACTCAGCACCTCCTATCTGATTCTTCAATGCTTGTACTTCTTCAAATAGATTTGCTACTGCTTCATATAAAGCTACTTTTTCAGGGTCAATTTCATTTGCTGTCTCATAGTGTAATAGACCTGTTTTTTTATTATATAGAATTTCATATCCCTTATTAAAAGCATCTATTAGTTTTGGATCATTGGTTTCTAATTCAAACTCTCCTTCTTTTAGTTGCTGGGGTATGGATGAACCACTGATTATTCTAGTTATTTCTCCATCTGCATTTATTATAACTTTCAATTTTATCACCTTACCTTAAAGTATTTCCATATCTCTGTGCTGGGAGCCTAACTCACCACAAATCTGTATGTTCCTTATATAAGCTCTGTAAGAGCTATGNGCATATCCAGCTCTAATAGCTACTACAATTCTAGAATTTGGTGGAACTGCTTCTAAATCAATAGATATTGGTGTCCAAGAATTATCTCTTACAAATCCACTTCCTAACTTGGCTCCATTTACACTTTCTAGAAAAACATCTACATATACGCTATAGGATGATACTGTGTATACATACATTTCACATTTTAATCTATACCTTCCTCCAAAGGTTAGATTTGCCCTACATACTGGTAAAGGATTAGTGTTTTCATGACTTCTTGCTGCAGGATATTCTAAAATTACAGAATCTGATGGTATCATGCCTTTTATCTGATTTATCCCCTTTGCTGTAATTGAAATATCATATACCTTTGGTGATTGATTTGTAACATCTTCTCTTTGGAGATTAAAAACAAATTGTGTCTCTTTAGGAAGCTTATCTAAAATATCTCCACTCTTTATATCTGATTTTAAAATATCGTATTTATTTAAAGACACCTTCATCCAAGCATATTTATCTGCTAGTTTTGTCCAAGATGCACCAGCACCCCACCATATTCTTTTTTCTTCTACCCTATCTTCTGGTGGTACTATATTTATATCTGTATAGGATACTTTTAGTTGATATAGAATTGGATTTGAAACATTACTTAAATTGCTAAAGGTTATGAAATAGTCTGTATCTGGCTTTAGCAAAATATCCTTTTTTAATATTAACTTTATATTGAATTCTTCATCTGTAGTTCCTGAAGCAAAAGTCACTCTAGTATGTGCTAACTCTGTCGTACCTGGTCTATCTGAAATCTTCTCTACTAGTTTTATATCTACAGTTGGTGAATAACCTGTATGACTTCTACCAAGTCTCGTTTTTATAACTAATGCCTCTTTACTTAATTCATGTGAAAAACTACTAGGGGTTCTAAAAGGTATGGCAAAAATATAATAGATTTTTTCATTACTGCTGTTGTAAGTAGTCTCTGTTGTAAAGGTATAATTACTTTTAGTGTAATCATGGACTACATCAAGCTCCTCATTCTTAGCTATGGCTTCTAAATTAACACTACTACCTAAGACTTCTTCTATTTCATAAAAAATACTTCCCCAAGATTTAAATCCCTCTGGCCTTGGACTTATTTCAACAATTCCTTTTAGTTGCCCATCTTTTATTCTAAAGCTATCTGGGTTCCCAACTATATTTGTTAGTTTCGATACTGATGTGTATTCCATATATCTACCTGTATAAGGCAGAATATGATTACCTACATCTTTCTGGGTAATGTATGTTCCATCTTTAACTTCCTCAAACCAAGTTTCCCACTCACCTTGAAGTCTGTCAATTAAATGCTTTATATCCACTTTAATCAGAGAGTTTACAATTCCACATACATCTTTATCAAATCTCTCATCAGTTATTTCTGTTTCTGCAATAAAGCTCTTTCCTGCAAGAACCTTAATTTGTGCTAATGATATCTCATAAATATTTTCATCCCTTGTAAGTGATGGTGCTACTGGACTTTCAGCTGGAATTCCTTTTAATATAAAAGCCTTGACATATCTTTTCTCCAAAGACTTATCAAGGCGAATGACAATTCTATCTATTCTGTTTAGTATTGGATCTGCTGCATCGAGTGTAAGTTTTAAATCCTCATTTTCTATTTTATATAAATACCCTTCAATCCATGCATAGCCTTCCTTTATATTGATGGACATGTCTGTTCCACCAGTAAACACTCTTAAATTATCTCCACCATTAAAAATACCATTAGATATGAACTGTCTAAAGTACTCTGCAAATTCATCTGCTGTATAAAATCTTTCATCTTCTCCATCTATGGAATCAAAGAACATATACTTTTCAGCCACCTATTACACCCCCAAATATCTATTTTTCCACTTTACAATAACTCTTGTTTTTATGCTGTCATTGTTACTTTCATAGCTTAATATATTCTCTCCTTGAACTAAACTCCAAAAAACACTATCTAAATCTATAAAGTGAAAAGCGTTCTCCCCATTTACTTTTACATACTTTTTACCAAATTCAGTGGATATATTGAGTACATCATTTTCTCCCAATTCTCTATTTAGTCTAATAAATTCTCCTGTACTTAGGTTATTCACTGTAGGATTGATAGCTGGACCTTTAAATTCAACAATTATTGGTGTGTCTACATCCCCGTCATTAATACATTTTCTTCTAAATCCTCTATTTGAGAAGTTAGTGGGCAGCCTTAAGTTAAACCTAATTCCTCCCATAAGATATGACATCTCTCTACTTTCAGTAAAACTATCCAGCCAAAAAGGATTATGACAGATTATCTGTATTAA
>JGI24708J26588_10004206_pt1 | contig 10063 bp, 8 predicted proteins | sample BioPla1DNA2_FD_26588 | JGI IMG/M metagenome (IMG submission 26588) | reverse complement strand
CCCTTTTTTATAAACATCGTTTCTGGCAGCCACAAGCTCATTCCAGGCAGCAGTAAATGCTTCCTTTACTTCATTGGAACTGATACCAGACTTATTGGTAAATATCTGTAGAAGGCGTTTTAATAGGATATCCTCATTTTCAAAGGAGAGAAAAGGGCTCTCAAATTGAATAGAGGGATCTCTGAGCTCTTCTACATTGTTCTTTATATTTTCAGGATAAGAGGTGACAATGGGACAGTTAAAATGATTGTTGGTTCCCTCAATCTCTTTTCGTTCATAGGGGATACAAGGATAGAAAATATACTTAACTCCTTGGTCAATCAGCCATTTTACATGCCCATGGGCCAGCTTAGCCGGATAGCATTCTGACTCACTGGGTATCGATTCAATACCCAATTCATAAATTTTTCTGCTTGAGGCAGGTGATAAGACTACTTGATAACCTAATTTTGTAAAGAAGGTAAACCAGAAGGGGTAATTTTCATAAAAGTTCAATACCCGAGGAATACCAACCTGACCTCTGGTCGCTTCTTCTAGCTTTAATGGTTGATAGGAAAAATAGCGGTTAAATTTGTAATCAAATAAATTTGGTATATTATCCGCATTCTTTTCCTTACCCAAGCCTCGTTCGCAACGATTTCCAGAGATGTATTTTCTGCCTCCAGTAAATTTGTTGATGGTAAGAAGACAATGATTGGTACAGCGTTTACAACGAGCTAGGGAGGTTTCAAAGGTCAGTTCATTGATTTGATCAATGGAAAGCATGGTGGTTTCCTCACCATTGTAATGTTCTCTAGCAATCAAGGCTGCACCGAAAGCACCCATAATACCAGCAATATCTGGTCTTACGGCTTTACATCCGGATATTTTTTCAAAGCTTCTAAGTACGGCATCATTATAAAATGTGCCGCCCTGAACCACCATTTTCTCGCCAAGGTCTTTGGGACTGGTGATTTTTATTACCTTATATAATGCATTTTTAATTACGGAATATGCTAAACCAGCAGAAATATCTGCTACACTTGCCCCTTCCTTTTGTGCTTGCTTCACCTTTGAATTCATGAAAACGGTACATCTGGTACCTAGATCAATGGGATGCTTTGCAAATAGGGCTACTTTTGCAAAGTCCTCCACTTCGTAATTTAAAGATACTGCAAAGGTTTCTATAAAGGAGCCACAACCGGAGGAGCAGGCTTCATTTAATAAAACATTATCTACGGTCTGATTTTTTATTTTGATGCATTTCATATCTTGACCACCAATATCAAGAATACAATCCACATCAGGTTCAAAAAATGCAGCCGCATGGTAATGTGCCACGGTCTCCACTTCACCTTCATCCAACATCAGAGCAGCTTTCACTAAAGCCTCTCCATAGCCAGTGGAGCAGGAACGTACAATTTTTGCATCGGGAGGTAGTATCTCATAGATTTCCTTCAAAGATCGTATGGCAGTTTTTAAGGGACTTCCGTTATTATTGCTATAAAATGAGTATAAGAGGGTTCCATCTTCCCCTACGATAGCAACCTTTGTAGTTGTGGAACCTGCATCAATTCCAAGATAACAATTTCCGCTGTATTCTCTTAAGTTCCCCTTTTTTACGGTATGTATGGAATGTCTGTCCTGAAAGGCTTTATATTCTTCTTCATTCTGGAACAGAGGTTCTAAACGTTGTACTTCAAATTCCATTTTAATTCCTTGGGACAGTCGTTGGTATAAATCAGAAAGTTTTACCCTAACATCCGGTTTGGCATTCATGGAAGCTCCAATGGCTGCAAAGAGATGGGAGTGTGTTGGGGCAATGATTTGATCTTCATTTAAATTTAGGGTTCGTACAAAGGCTTTACGAAGTTCATCAAGAAAATGTAGCGGACCTCCTAAAAAGGCAACATTTCCACGAATTGGTTTACCACAGGCTAATCCACTTATGGTTTGGTTTACAACCGCCTGAAAAATAGAAGCGGCCAAATCGGGCTTGGTCGCACCTTCATTAATTAAAGGTTGTATATCCGATTTTGCAAACACACCACATCTGGCAGCAATCGGATAAATCGCTTGATAACTTTTGGCATATTCATTTAAGCCTGCAGCATCTGTCTTTAAGAGGCTGGCCATCTGGTCTATAAAGGAGCCTGTACCTCCGGCACAGATACCATTCATTCTTTGCTCGATTCCATTGGTGAAGTAAATAATCTTAGCATCTTCCCCACCTAGCTCTATGGCTACATCCGTTTGTGGGGCATAATCCTGCAAGGAAGTGGCTACAGCGATTACCTCCTGAACAAAGGGGATTTCCAAATGCTTGGAAATGGTTAATCCACCGGAACCAGTGATCACCGGAGAAACCGAGATATCTCCCAGCTGATTCTGAGCCTTTTTCATTAAACCGGCTAATGTTTCTTGAATATTTGCAAAATGACGCTCATAATCGGAGAAAAGAAGCTCTTTATTTTCATTTTGTATTACAATTTTTACAGTGGTTGATCCAATATCGATTCCTAAAGTTTTATTCTCTAACATGCCTATAATCTCCTCTTTATGGTGCCGTAAAAAATTGTCACCCAAAAATTAGCTTTTTATATTATACGACACTATTTCATTTAGTTCAATATTATTATTGTAACTTCTTCCAGTCCATTGGACCAAGCTATCATTGGTATATCATTGGTACTATTTTCATAGCTCTATTATCAAATCTATGTCAAATTATCCAAAATGTTACTACTTATAACAGAATTCGACTGAATAAAGGATACGATTCAATCGAAGGTTTTCATCCCATTATGATGAACCGTGAATATAATATATTAAATGTGAATGATGTATACTAGAGGAAAGGAGAAACCATGTATTGTATCCAGTATGAAATTAAGCAAGGGGATAGCTTGTATCAAATCAGTAGAAGGTATAATGTGCCAGTGAATGCAATTATGATNGCAAACCCCATGATTAACATTTATCGATTACGGGTCGGTGATATCATATGTATTCCGGTCAGTGTACCTCATAATTACAAACATTATAGCACATATTCAATCCAAGAAGGAGATACACTGGGGAGTATCTTAAAACAGAACAATATTAATTTAGCAGATTTACTGCAATTTAACAACTTGGATCAAATATATTTGGTTCCAGGGTCAACCTTACATGTACCCATCGTTGATAGGAATAACCATAATAATAGCACATTATAAGAGAGTAGAAAAATAAGGGAAGCCCTTGTTCTTTCGTTTTTGTTTGACAAAGCCAAATGAAAAACATATAATTAAATAAACAATTCATGAATTTAACAATTTATGAGACAGAATAAAAAATAAAATTTTTATCAAAAGGATGTGGTAATGAATGGAAGCTGGCCCCGGTAGTAGTAAGAACGATGGAAAGAAAGACAATATAATATGTACTGCTACAAGCAGCAGATTGGTTATGCATTGCTATTTGGGTTAGAACCATTCTTACCTTAAATCAAATATGCATCCTTTTTTGCTGCTAATTGAGCAGTGGAAAGGAGCTATTATGATTGAGATTTTTTGCACTACAAATGGAACACTTCAGAAATTAGACAAAGTTACGGAGGGTTGCTGGGTTGCCATGACCAACCCTTCCGCTACAGAATTATTGGAGATATCAGAAGCAATCGGAATTGATATTGATCATCTTAGAGCCCCTTTGGATGAAGAAGAGCGCTCAAGAATTGAGATTGAGGATAATTACACTTTGATTTTGGTGGATATTCCCACATTGGAAGTAAGGAACGATAAGGATCGTTATGTAACCATACCTTTAGGTATTATTGTAGCAGAGCATGTGATTATTACCGTATGCCTGGAAGAAACTCCGATTTTAAAATGTTTTATGGATGGTAGGGTAAGAGATTTTTATACCAATAAAAAGACCAGATTTATTTTACAGATTCTATATCGAAATGCATCAACATTTTTACAGCATCTTAGAACCATTGACAGAAAAAGTGAAGAGGTGGAACGGAAACTCCATGAATCTACACAAAATAGTGAGTTAATCGAATTGTTAGAATTGGAAAAAAGTCTGGTATACTTCACAACATCCTTACGTGCCAATGAAGTAGTATTTGAAAAAATGTTAAGACTGCCAACAATCAAACATTATCCGGAAGATCAAGATCTATTGGAGGATCTGATTATTGAGAATAAACAAGCCATAGAAATGGCCAACATCTATACTGGTATTTTAAGTGGTACCATGGATGCCTTTGCTTCTATAATTTCCAATAATCAAAATATTGTAATGAAGTTTTTAGCTGCCATTACAATTGTATTATCGATACCTACCATGGTTGCAAGTTTTTATGGTATGAATTTTCGAGACATTCCCGGTGGGAAAAGTCCCTATGGCTTCTATATAGTAACCTTAGCAGCCTTGATTATAACTGCGATTACGGTTCTAATATTCAAAAAGAAGAAGCTTTTTTAGATACTTGAAAGGTACAGGTGTGATACATGAAATTACTTAACCGACTGGAAAGGCGCTTAGGAAGATATGCAATCCAGAATCTTATGAAATATATTATAATAATATATGGGGTAGGATTGGTGCTAGGATCTTTTATTCCACATTCCTACCTACTGCTACGTTTGGATTTTAATATGGTAGCAAAAGGACAAGTATGGAGATTAATTACTTCCATAATTCCANTACAAAGCTTAAGTTCCGGCATTTTCTTAACGCTAATTTCACTATATTTTTACTATATTATAGGGAATGCCTTGGAACGAAGCTGGGGCGCTTTTCGGTTTAACCTATATTTTATATCAGGAATAATTTTTAACATATTAGCGGCTTGGATTACTTATCTAATTACCGGCTACAGCATACAGCCTTCCTTGGATTTCGTATGCGGCACCATGTTTTTTGCCTTTGCAGCAATGTATCCAGATATGCAGTTCTTAATGTATTTTTTAATTCCAATCAAGGCAAAATATTTGGCATGGTTCCAAGGAGCTATTTATCTTTATAATATTTTCATTTATATTGTTTATAAACAGTATCATTTAGTTATTCCGCTTATTGTTTCCTTTGCAAACTTCTTAATCTTTTATTTTGCAACAAGGAATTATCGAAGGATTTCCCCTGGGGAATTTGCCAGAAAAGCGAATTTTCGTCGCCAGATGCAGGGAGCAGGATATCAGAGTAATCATAGAACTTCAAACGGAACCAGTAGAAGTGTGATTACACGACACAAGTGTGCAGTCTGTGGGAGAACAGAATTGGATGATGATGATTTAGAGTTCCGATTTTGTTCAAAATGCGATGGTAATTATGAATACTGTATGGAGCATCTTTTTACCCACGAACATGTGAAAAGACAGTAAGAGCATTTCCTATAAAATAGAATAATAGAATCTTGGATTTTTAAAGTGCTTATTATATTATAGTTATATAATAGGCACTTCTTAAAATAATTCGATACGAATCGAAGACTAAATTCTTGCACTAAAAAAACTTAAGATAACGAGAAATTACGCTAATGAAAGAAATGTTTATACTATAAAATGAAAATGACATGAAATATATGTTTTTCTATAAAAATGACATGAAATATAGAATGTTTATACTTATAAAAATGATATGAGAAATATATTATGAAATTGATACGAAATACTAGTTTATCGAAGACATAGCTGATATAATAATGTATAAAAATGGACAACAGGACGGGAAGAGAATGAATAAGAATTTAAAGAAAATCAGAAAAAACATCACAGGGGGAATCCATCTGGAGGAAAGTATTCCTAGTTTTTTTAATCATTTAGTCACAGAATATCATACTTATGGTTCCATGGAATTGGCCATGCACTATTATTCCTTTTATGAAGCCTATTGTGATAATGAGCATGTATGGAGTGACCATAATAAAGAAACGATAAAAAATGTGAACTGTCTAGTTCGTGACCATATTGTAAAAGCCTCCACTGGGGAAAGGCTGGAAAAGGCTGTTGCTCAAATAGATTCCATTCGTAATGAAATCATTAGCCGAATGCATGTAATAGCAGCTTATACCGATGTTTTCATGATTTATGAGTACGTTTTAAATAGAGTTGAATACCGCTTTAAAGGTGATATAAAGCCCTTGGATGACCAAGAATTTACTCGGGAAATTCTTCAGTATATCTTTGATTCAGAAGATAATTTTATTATCAATGAAAATATTAAAGAAATCATTGGTCAGTTGCCAGTTAGAATAACCAGGCAAAAATATTTTGATTTATTAAAAGATAGTATAAAAGCATATCAAGGAGCGGAGCGAGATACTTTAGATACATTCTTGTATTTGATAAGAACCAGCGCAATGCTTCACATGCCCAAGAATATGGAGGAGTATTACCCAAAACTTTGGGAAATGAAAGAAAAGCTTTCTTCTCTTTCCTATAAGGAAATTTCCAAAGAAGAATATGAAGAAGCCTCCACTATGCTTAGGGTGGCAAGCTTAATGTTGGAAACGGAAAATTTCGTATATTATAACCTACAGGAAATCGTGAATGATGTTTACGTCTTGCTTTTATCCTCGAATTATACCGGTATGGTTGAGAATCCTAGGGAGAAGCAAGAAGAGGCGTCCTTTAATATTATAAAAGAAATCAACAAGGCATTTTTCGTGAAGGAAAAAAAAGAACTTCCCGATGCCCTAATCCAGCATTTTGCCATTATGGAAGGGGTGTTGGAGGAAGTTTCTGGCGAACTTATTGCTTTAGAAGAGGTACTAGATTTACTAGAGAGAGATTATAAGCAACTAATCTCTGATTTATTTATAGACAAGTTATTCCAGGCATTACTTCGTTGTAACGATCTATTATCCAGTAGTATTTTTATTGAGTTTCATGAGCATAAAGACCATAGTACTGTGGATGAGGCCTTGGCCGAGAAGGAAGCGGATACTTTGATCAATGATCTAGCTAGGATTTTTAAAGAGCTAGATAGGGCAATTACCAGGGCAATTATGGGGAATACCTTAAATAAAATACCAGTATTTTTTAAAAACCGAACAGAAGTAATGGAATACATTCTCTATTCTTTGGATCGTTGCACCGATACCTATGAAAAAGCCGCTTGTGCAGAGATTATTCAGGGGATTATGGAAGAAAATTAAGTAAGTTGTGTGCAAATCCTAAATTTCAATGAAAATAATTCTGTATTATGGGTGGAAATTTGTGGTATACTTTATAATAATATGAATTAGGACAGGGGTAATTATGATTCAATGGACTTCGCGCCTTTATGTTGGTGAAAGGATAGGAAAGAAAAAAGATAAGGTGATTTCTGCTATTAATAATCGAAAAGCAATCTTAGGGGTTTATTGTATTGCTTTTGCCTCTAATCCAAACAATCTTTTTGATATTATGGATGCCAATGAACTCTTATTTCCACATTACAGAAAGACGAATGTTTGTATTGTGGGATTGGCCAAGGGAAAAGATGAAGCAGTGGAACTTGTCCATGAAATGATCATGGANGTATATACGAAAACCGGAGATTTTAATGTAAGAGCATATTTTACATAAGAGTAAATGGAAAATCGTATGAGTTGGTAGAAATTTTGAGGAAATAATAGGCGGTAGAGACTTATGCTCGATATATTATTTATCATATTAAAAATAATAGGTATACTATTATTAGTATTAATAGGATTGTTCCTATTAATAATCCTTTTAGTATTATTTGTTCCAATCCGATATCGCTTATCCCTTGAGCATGGAGAGCATTTTGATTATGAAGGAAGGGTGAGTTGGCTTCTTCATATAATTCATCTTCGGATTTCCCAAAGAAATCAAAAGCCTCATATTAGGATACGGATTTTTGGTTTTATTTTTTATGATAGCCTAAGACAAGTTGTTAAGAAGAAGAGAAAAAAAGTCAAGCAAACTTCAAATGAAATTTCTACTTTATTAAAAACAGGAAATCAAGTAAAATTCGAGGAAAAAACCATTGAAGAAAATGAAAAGCTTTCCTTAGACAAAAGGATTGAAAACAAGAAGAAGCTTAATTCCCATGATAAAGACGATGACCGCGAAAAAGACCATGAGAAACTTAGTTCAGCCCATATTGAAACCAGGGAAAGAGTAGATAAATTAGGAGAAAGTGAAGATGGTCAAGGAGATCATCATTTCGAAGATAAGGCAGACAGTCAAAGCTTTCGAGAAAGAGCAAGTCAAGCAACAGAGGAAGAAGTTCCAGAAACTTTCCTTGGAAAAATAAAATTTAAAATAATAAGTATGCTTCATAAGGTAAAATCCTTTTTTAACAGCCTGAAAGAAAGACTGCAAGGCTGGTTCAAATCCCTTATAAAATTAAAGCAGAGATTGTCTTTAATCAAAAACTTTATTGAAGATGAAATAAATAAGGAAGGAATTCGTCTTACGGCATCTAGCCTATTTCAGATGCTCAAGCATATACTTCCAACAAAATTAAACTCCTATCTGGTATTTGGTACTGGAGATCCTTGTTCTACCGGACAGATTCTGGGGGTTTTAGGGATTTTATATAGCATTTACGGAGACAATATTCAGATAGTACCTGATTTTGAAAATCAGCGCTTTGAAGGAAAACATAAGGCAAAGGGAAGAATAAGATTAGTTACCATACTTATCATAGTAATTAAGCTTATGATTGATAAACGGTTTAAAGAATTAAAGACAAATATCAAATTATTGAAGGAGGCTTTGTAATGTCCGAACATAGTTTTAATACGACAGTGGAATCTTTATTTAAAGGAATGGATAGCTTTTTAACTACGAAAACAGTAGTTGGGGATGCTGTTAAATTTGATGATGGAACCATAGTATTACCCCTTGTGGAAGTTAGCTTCGGTGTTGGTGCGGGAGCCTTTGCCGGTGATAAGAAAAACAATGCCGGTGGTGGTATGGGTGGAAAAATTTCACCTAGTTCCGTTCTAGTAATACAAAATGGTGTTTCAAAAGTGGTAAATGTGAGAGAACAGGATAGCGTTGGAAAAATTATTGATATGGTACCGGAATTAATCAGCAAATTCTCAAAAAACTCAAAAAAGAATGAGGAATTTGATGAGAAGGTAGAAGAAACAATAAAATCCCATGAAACTCCACTGGATTAAGCGATTATTAAGCTATTATTGAAGTAACAATAGATAACAAAAAACTTCTTGCATTATAATTCATATTCTGGTAGAATAAATTTGTTTGCAAGGCTCAATGGGGCCTATATTTTACCTAGGGAGGTGCTATTGATGGCTAAATGTGCAATATGTGATAAAGGTGCTCACTTTGGAATCGCTGTGAGTCATTCTCATAGAAGATCGAATAAGATGTGGAAATCCAATATTAAATCTGTTAAAGTAAAAGTTAACGGTGCAGCAAGAAAAATGTATGTTTGTACTTCCTGTCTTAGATCCGGTAAAGTAGAACGCGCATAAGGAAAACAATGGGTGTCAGGGATCTTGGCACCCATTGTTTTACTTTGCGAATTTTAAGGAAAATTTAAATACTCTTTGAGTATGAGGTACATAATTATGTATGATAATGATTTTGAGTTAACTACAGAATAAATTATATCCGAGTACAAGGCATAATATAATAATACATATTGCTAATATGCCGTTCGTTATGAATAGCATAATAGTCATACCAATGGCAATCCAGAAGAGGATAAAACCTATCATTTTCTTCATAATTGTCACTTCCGTTCAACATTCATAGTAATATATACTATGCAGAAAAACAGAAGGTTATCTCAAATATAAGAAAACGGACAGGTAATCTAATAAAAAAAATGGGCATACTCATTAATAGAATAACAATGATGGCCAATATAAAATGATTATCATGATACATGAGACTTCTAAATAGAACAGATTAAAGGTAGTGTAAAGTGAACTATGAAAACCCTGAGTCAAAAAATTGGCTCTTTTAGAACCTTGAAAATTGCAAAATATAGTTTACTGGAAGCTAACGCCACCCTTGACAGCATGACAAAGCAATGCTCTGAAGGAATTACCGACGGCGAAGAAACTCAGGAACAGATAGTTTTTACCGTCTGCTTCACAGCATTT
>JGI24708J26588_10004200_pt1 | contig 10069 bp, 8 predicted proteins | sample BioPla1DNA2_FD_26588 | JGI IMG/M metagenome (IMG submission 26588) | reverse complement strand
TGGTTCGATGTAATGATCTATAATTCTGGAAGGGATGATCTGACAACACTTCAATATGAACTTATGAAACTACTATCATCGGTAGCAAATCAGTCAGCAGATCCTAATACGATGAAGAATGCATCCAATATGGTAACACCGGCATCCATCCGTGCAGCTGCAACGATTGTTACAGCATTCCCAATCGTATGTTTATATCCGTTCCTACAGAGATATTTTGTAACAGGTTTAACCATAGGTGGAGTTAAGGAGTGAACTATTTTATTACTATTACAATTATTTTTACTTTCATAGATTAGTATGGAGACAATATAAGCTCTATATCAAGTGTTTCTTAAGGCATTTTGGACATAAGATACCCTTGATATGGAGCTTTCTTTTTAGGTTTATAATGCCACGGACTGCTTTAACATAACTATGCCCATTAACCACTATTTAGAATAATACGAAGATGCATCATTTTTATGGGAAATCTTAGTGGATAGTGCGAAAATTAGTGGTATGATCGTACGTCTCTTCCAATATCTGCTGGTTTGGTTTAGTGTAATTCTAAGGTTGGATTAGCAGTTCGTCTAGTAATTTTAAATACCGTTCTTGAGAATGTATATCTATTTTGTCTAATCGGTTATGATACATTTCCTCTAAGAATGGGAAGGTGACTGGAAAGAAGCATTCTAATTTACCCAAGTATTCCTGTGAGAAAAATTCCTTACTGCCTACGATTGAGCTATAGATAAGTTGATAGCAATTGGACAAGATGAATTGCTTAAACGGTTCATTGGCAGACGGATAGGAGTTTGTCATCTGATATAAAAAATGAAGCATCTTATTGACCAATTGTTCCGCTGATTTGCAATTTAAATCAGCGGTAAATAAGGTCTTGCTACCCTTTTCACTGTCTTCTTTTATGTCTTGTAAATCATCAGCTAATTGCAGAAACAAGCCAAATTCCAGATAGAAGAGGAGATCTCGTACTGTAATTTCTTTTTGCACAAAAAATCGATCTATAAGAACAGAGATACCACCTTTATATAGGGATATATCAAGTATCTCATCCAGATTTAACTCTTGGCATTGGTTCAAGCTAACTTCTTGCGCATCCAGCATGGCAAGTAATAAGGTATAGATGGTACAATCAAGGTCTCTTGGATAGGAGATTTCAATTTTATCAAGCAATTCGCAGGTTTTGCATTGATGATAGGAAGAAGGGGATACTTCTTTTCCTTCTAATTTGTTTCGAATTAATTGATTATAATTCTGTTTTTCTTGAGGGGTATGCAGCTCGCTATCAATATAATTATCGGTAAAAGGATAGAGCATGCTATAGCCAAAGCATGCTATGTTAAAACCTGGCTTTCCCTGATTAAGTTCATTAAATATAATATACACTATGTAATTACGGATTGCTTGCCCAATTCCTTCAAACGAAAGATTAGGTGAGAAAGTCCTTGCATGTCGAAGAAATTCGATAAGCTCTTCCTGGTAGGCATCTAAGGTTTGCTCATCCATCGATTGATGGATACCGATAATGGTTTCTTCTCGTAAAACCTCGCGAACCATGAGTGATATTTTTTGTTTGGAATCTTTTTTTCTGACGGTTAGGCGAGAAAATTTGTTGAATTCCTCATGAAATTTATCGCTAATGGATTGTATGTATTGTTCATTTTGATTTTTCTTTGCGTAAGGAACTTCCTTTAAGAAATTAGGGAAATCAATATCTGCTTCCTTCCAGCATTTCTTAATATCTTGAAAATAGGTTGATTTAATTTTCTGTATATCCAATTTCATATCCGATTTCCACCCCTAATCAATCATTGTTTTCATGAAGCTTTGATAGCACGTCACCTTCATGAACTTATCAAACATTATAGCATGTTATTATAATACTTACAGTAAAAAAGGAGAAAATAACCAAAATAAAAAATTGAAAAATGAGTTGACAAATGGTAATAAAACGCATATGATATTCTATATCCCACAATTCATACAGATTAAGTATGAAATGAGTAAAACGAAGAAGCAAAAGAAGCATATTATTGTATGCGAATAGAAATCTATAATCAAGCGGAGGTATTGCTGTGATGAAACAAAATCTTATTGTTTATATTAACATGAATATAGACGGTTGCTGTTGCATGTGTTGTTGTCCTATAGAATAACTGCATGCAAGATTTTGATGTGTTCATTTTAATTTTAAAAATCTTAAATGTAAATTATTCTGTAGGCAGATGCATAAGCACTGCCTTTTTTAATGCACACTTTTAAGTAAATATGCCAATAATATGAACAAAATAATTATAACCGTGTGAGGGTACCACATATATTAATGCGTATTTTATAATACGTAGCCCGGATATATCATAACTAGATGGTACCTAAGAGAGGATTGGACAAATGGACTTAGATTTTATTCAAAAATATACTCCCATGTATATCGAGGCAGGAGTTATTACCTTAAGGATTGCATTTATTGGAATCCTAGGCTCCATTATTATAGGTTTACTATGTAGCCTAATTCGATATTATAAGATACCTATTATACAGAGATTGGTTGGTATTTATATTGAACTTTCCAGGAACACACCCTTACTTATTCAATTATTCTTTCTATACTTTGGCTTACCAAAGGTAGGAATTGTACTTAGTTCCGAAGCTTGTGCAATCGTGGGTTTAATATTCCTTGGTGGTAGCTATATGTCAGAAGCTTTTCGAAGTGGATTGGAAGCGGTGCATAATAGCCAAATAGAAATGGGGCTAAGTCTTGGGCTTACAAGATATCAGGTGATTCGGTATGTTCTTTTGCCGCAAGCCATCTCTGTATCGATACCAGCCTTTGCGGCCAATGTTATTTTCTTGATAAAGGAGACTTCCGTGTTTAGCGCTGTCGCGCTGGCAGATTTGATGTTTGTTGCGAAAGATCTTATCGGACTATATTACAAAACAAATGAAGCGTTACTTATGTTGGTCATCGCATATTTGATTATATTACTGCCGATATCCATACTATTTTCATTGTTAGAGAGGAAGCTAAGATATGCAGGATTTGGGAATTAGTGTTTTATTTCAGGGGAAAAATTTTATAAGACTGCTGGGAGGCTTATGGATTACCGTAAGAATATCCTTGATTTCCGTAATTATATCCATTCTACTGGGAATTGTTCTTGGAATGATAATGACTATGAAAAATCCAGTGATTAGCGCAATTACTAAGATTTATCTTGAGTTTGTTAGAATTATGCCACAGTTAGTCCTCCTTTTCCTTGTTTATTTTGGAGTGACAAAGGCTTTTGGCATTCATTTATCTGGTGAACTCTCTGCGATCATTGTATTCTCCATATGGGGGACGGCTGAGATGGGAGATCTGGTGCGAGGTGCTTTGGTATCTATTCCGAAACATCAGTATGAAAGTGGTAAGGCAATCGGACTTACCAATATACAGATTTTCAGATACATTATTATTCCGCAGACGGTTCGGAGACTTCTGCCTTTGGCAATCAACCTAGTTACTAGAATGATTAAGACAACCTCCTTGATTGCACTCATTGGAGTTGTAGAAGTTGTTAAGGTAGGGCAGCAGATTATTGATGCTTCCCGCTTATCCGTACCATCAGCAGCATTATGGATCTATGGGGTAATATTTTTCCTATATTTTATCGTTTGCTATCCGATTTCCTTATTGGCAACGAAATTAGAGAAAGTATGGAAGGACTGAGGTGTAGAAATGAAAATGAAAGAAACTATATTAGAGATAAAGAATTTGAAAAAGAATTATGATGAATTAAATGTACTTAAAAATGTATCAATTGACATTAACAAAGGAGAGGTCCTTGTTATTGTAGGACCCTCTGGTTGCGGTAAGAGCACTTTACTTCGATGCATTAATGGATTGGAAAATATCCAAAGTGGGGATATCTATTTGAAGGGAGAAAAAATTAGTAATCGAAGGAAGGATATGCATCTTGTTCGTCAGAAGATAGGAATGGTTTTTCAAAGCTATGATTTATTTCCACATATGACAATCCTAAATAATATTCTGCTGGGGCCGATGAAGTCGCAGAATAGAGATAAGAAGGAAGTAACAAAAGAAGCGGAAGAGTTGCTAATGAGAGTTGGGCTTCTGGATAAGAAGGATGCTTATCCGAGACAGTTATCCGGTGGCCAGAAGCAAAGAGTGGCAATTGTAAGGGCATTGTGTATGCATCCGGAAATTATGTTATTTGATGAAGTAACTGCAGCATTGGATCCGGAGATGGTAAGAGAGGTTTTAGATGTAATGTTAGAGCTTGCAAAGGATGGTAGTACCATGATTATCGTTACCCATGAGATGCAGTTTGCCCGTGCGATCGCTGATAGGATAATTTTTATGGATAAAGGTGAAATTATAGAGGAAAGCGATCCAGAAACCTTCTTTACGAATCCAAATACAGATCGTGCTAAGAAATTTTTGAATGTATTTACATTCAACACCGCCAAAGGTGATTAAATAAATAGAAGTAATTTATAAAATCTATAAGCAAGAGAAAGAATAAAGAAGAAAAGAGGAGAAAGTTATGAAGAAGACAAAAAAATTATTCCAATTATTACTAGTACTCACTGTTTTAACAATGGTGTTCATAGGCTGTGGAAACAAAGAAGAGAATGGAACAAATAGTAATAACGATACCACAAATAATACAGAAACTGAAAATAAAGCAAATTCTACAGCAAGAACCTTAGAGGACATTAAGGAAAGTGGCGAAATAGTCATTGGTGTATTTGGAGATAAGAAACCATTTGGCTATGTGGATGAAAATGGAGATTTCCAAGGATACGATGTTTATTTCGGTAACCGTATTGCTGAGGATCTTGGAGTAGAAGTGAAATACGTTCCTGTAGAAGCTGCTAGCCGTGTAGAATACCTAGTAACAGCTAAGGTTGATATTATTCTTGCAAACTTTACCGTTACTAAGGAACGTGCTGAGCAGGTTGATTTTGCTCTTCCCTATATGAAAGTTGCTCTTGGCGTAGTATCTCCGGATGATGCATTAATTACTGCTCCGGAACAGTTAAATGGAAAAACTCTAATCGTAAGTAAAGGTACAACTGCAGAGACCTATTTCACAGAGAATTATCCAGAGGTGAAATTATTAAAATTTGATCAATACAGCGAAGCTTACGGCGCCCTCTTAGATGGCCGTGGAGATGCATTCTCTACTGACAATACGGAGGTTTTAGCTTGGGCAATCGAAAATCCAGGATTTAGTGTTGGTATTGAATCCTTAGGTAATCTAGATACCATAGCTCCAGCCGTTCAGAAGGGAAATACCGAATTACTGAACTGGTTAAATGAAGAGATTAAGGCTTTAGGAGAAGAGAACTTCTTCCATACAAACTATGAAAAAACATTAAGACCGGTTTACGGTGAAGCCGCAGATCCTGATAGCTTAGTTGTGGAAAGCGGCAAAGTGGAAGAATAAGTAATATATATAGAAGTAATTTAGATGTAAACATTATAATTATTACTCACTTAGGCAGATAAGCATAGGCTTATCTGCCTTAATTATTTTCAATTTACTTATGTACCTTTTACTAGATTGTACCTCCAAGAAATTGATTGATATGTAAAACTTACTAAAGCATAGGAAAATCGTACTTTTTTGTTGATTTATATAGGAAAGAGTTATAATATTATAGTTAAATAATTAACCAAATTAAATGGTAATTTAATTTTTATTAAAATGAGGGAGTGGGATTAGTGCAAAAGAAGAGATGGAAAGGTTTTAACCTTAAGTTTCCATTACCAATAAAAAAAGGAGTTAATAGGGGCAATGCCAACATAAAGGTAAGTATACGGTTTAAGCTTATCCTATATGTTTCGACATTGGTCTTAATTACATCCGCTATACTCGGTGGGCTATCTTTACAAATTGCAAGAGGAATTATTGTTGGTGAGGCAGAAAAATCGCTTTCCGCATCATCCAGTGATGCAGCTGGACTAGCAGAAAGTAAATTAGAAAACCAAAGAAGTTCTATTGAAATGTTCGCAAAGTTGAAAGATATCTATACCATGGATTGGGCTCTACAAAAACCTATTCTTAGAAATATTGTTATGGAAAAAGGATTCTTAGAGCTAGGGATTCTGAGGCCAGACGGTACCCTTTATTATACCAGTGGAAGAACCATAACGGTTGATGAAACAAATCCCTCTATGGGGGTGTTTCAAGGAGAGCCTTATGCCATAGATTTTGAAGTGAATGCAGATACTGGAGAAGTAGTCTTAGTTCAAACGGTACCGGTTCTACAATATGACGAAGTGGTTGGGGCAATAGTAAGTCGTGACGATGGTGAAGTGTTAAGTGAAATGGCCGGCGCTGCTGGATATGGTAAAGAAGGTTATGGTTATATTATCGAAAGTGATGGAACCATAATAGGGCATCCGAAAGGAGAGCATATTAAAAATCAGTTTAACCCTATCAGGGAAGCACAGAATGATAGTAGTTTAAAATCATTGGCCAATCTCTTTGAAACGATAAAAGAAGACAAGCAAGGGGTTAAGAAGTATAATTTTGTGGGAAGAGGCTTATATGCTGGATTTGCTCCTATTAATGGAACAGACTGGACCTTTATAACGGTTGCAACAGAGAATGAACTGCTGGCTGCACAAGCAAAGCTTATTGGTGGTATTTTAGCAGTAACCATTGTTGTAATATTAATAATCATTGCAATCACCTATTTTGTTAGTAGATCCTTTACGGAACCAATTATACAGACTGCAAAATATGCACAGAAAATTGCAGAGTTAGATATACGTCAAGATATAGATAAGAAGTACCTAAAAATGANTGATGAAATAGGTATCTTAGCAAATGCATTTCAGAATGTTGTATCTAATCTGCGCAATATTATTGGTGAAATAAATGGTACCTCTGAGCATATGGCATCCTCCTCAGAGGAGCTTACAGCAATTTCCGGTCAAGCTTCTAACGCTTCTCAGGAAGTAGCAAAGACCGTACAAGAAATTGCAGCTGGGGCTTCTGATCAAGCAAGTTTAACAGAGGATGGATTAGGTAAATCAATTATTCTTGGTGAGAATATTGGCAAAGTAAAAGAATACATAAGTGGTGTGAGCACAAATACAGATAATGTTAATGAAGTAGTAAATACCGGAATCGTTGAGATTAATTCTTTATCTGAAATTACCGATGAAAGTACCAATGCAATTAAGGAGATTTATCAGGTTATTATGGATACTAATGATAGTTCAGCAAAGATTGGTGAAGCTAGTAATGTGATTGAGAATATTGCTGCACAGACCAATTTATTGGCCCTGAACGCATCCATTGAAGCGGCAAGAGCGGGAGATGCCGGCAGAGGCTTTGCAGTAGTAGCGCAAGAAATTGGAAAATTAGCGGAGCAGTCTAAAGTCTCTGTTAATGTTATCTATGATATTGTAACAGAATTGCAGAACCATATTCATAGTGCTGTTCAGACCGTGGAGAGGGTGGCTAATATATCGGAGGAGCAGGCAAAGAGCGTTATTAACAGTAGAGAGAAATATCAATTAATTGCTGAAGCGATGAAACAGACAGAGCAAGCAGTTATGCTATTAAATACTTCTGGGGAAGAAATGGATCAAGTAAAGCAGGATATTATGGAGGTGTTGCAAAATCTTTCTGCAATTGCAGAAGAGAATGCTGCTTCAACCCAGGAAGCTTCGGCTTCTACTGAGGAACAAACCGCTTCCGTTGAAGAGATTGCGGGGGCAAGTGAAAGTTTAGCTGAATTAGCTCAGAACTTACAGTTATTAGTTTCACGATTTATCGTATGATTTAATCAATCGATACATTAATAAAAAACCGGTCCAATGAAATATTATATTGGACCGGTGCTGTTTTTCTTTTATGTATTTTATTTTATAATATTTAAGTTATTACACTGTACATGCCTATTATTAAGACCATATAAACCATACAAGGATATAGCCCGATACTACTGCTGCAAGTGTGAAAGGAACACTGATTTTCATAAATTCCTTTGAACTAACTTCGTAACCTTCCTTACGTAAGATACCGATACCTGCAATATTAGCGGATGCACCGATTGGAGTGAGATTACCACCTAAGGTAGCACCTACTAGCAATCCGTAATAAAGGATATAGGGATCCATATTGAGTGCTGTTGCAATTGCAGAGGTGACAGGAAGCATAGTAGCAACGTATGGAATGTTATCGATAAATGCGGATATGAGAACAGATGCCCAAGTAACCAGTGTAAAGATAACAAACTTATTGTCACTAGCACTTACAAATAGATTACCGATATCTTCAATAACACCCGCTTCCTTAATACCACCGATTATAATGAACAATCCTGCTAATAAAAGAATGGTTGTATAATCGATTTCTTTCAAAGCATCACTAAAGGTTTTAGTATCTTTTGTTTTAATAAATTTACGTATCAAACCAATAATCATTAAGCTAACACAGATTATACCATTGGTTGTGGCAGGCTTATCCTCAATAAAGGATGCAAAGATTATTAAGAGTAAATAAATAAAATCTGTAGTTTTAATATGCAAATATAAAAACCTTATAAAAACCGTCTGTTTACTTAAATTGTTTTCATGAGTATAATAGGAAACATGAATTAATAGCTAAATTATTACAAAAGGAGGAACAGTATGAAAAAGGAAAAGTTAGTAGCATTAACCTTTGATGATGGACCCAGTATAACTACTACACCATTAATACTGGATATTATAGAGAAATATCATATTACCGCATCCTTCTTTCTTATAGGGAATCACATTAATGATAAAACGAAATCAATCTTGGAGAGAGAGTTAAGCTTGGGATGCGAGATACATAATCATTCCTGGAGCCATCCAGATATGACAAAGCTAACTAATGAGCAGATAAATGAAGAGGTGCATAAGACAGATAAATGCATCTATCAAATGGTTGGTGTGCGACCCAAATTTTTCCGCCCTCCCTATATAGCCATAAAGGATGTTATGCATGAAGTGATTGATCTCCCTTTTATCAGTGGGATAAATTGCTTGGATTGGGAAGATATCGTAACGGCTGAGCAAAGAAGCAAAATTTTACTTGAAAAGGTTCAAGATGGAGATATCATTTTGCTTCATGATTTTGAAGGAAATACGAACACAGTAGAGGCATTACCTGCAATGATTACAGGACTGCTAGAAGAAGGATATACATTCGTTACAATAACGGAATTGTTTGAAAGAAGAGGAATCAATCCTAATGTTAAAAATGTAACTTGGAGTAATTGTTGGCAGAGATAATACAACTCGTAGTTTGATAAATATAACTACATACAGTTTGCTATTACCTTTATTACTTTATTATGGAGGAATAATTTTTATAATCTAGAATTAATGCAGGGATATGGTTTGTAGAACAAAGGAGAGAAACGATGATTACGGACTTAACGGAAGGAAATATTAGCAAAAAACTATGGCTTTTTTCTGTACCAATGTTGATTAGCGTGATATTTCAACAATTATATAATGTTGCAGACAGTATGATTGCAGGTAAATTTATTGGTGAGGATGCTTTAGCGGCAGTTGGTTCTTCCTATCCAATTACTATGATTTTTATGGCGGTAGCAATCGGTAGTAATGTTGGATTTTCCGTCGTAATCTCCCAATTGTTTGGAGGAAAACACTATCGTGATATGAAAACGGCAATCAGTACCACTTTTATCGCCTGTGGGGTATTAAGTGTTGCTTTGACTATCCTAGGTTTGGCATTCAGCGACTTGCTGATGAGGATGATTAACACACCAAGTAATATCTATAAGGATGCAGCCCTCTACTTAAACATCTATATTGGAGGCTTAACCTTCCTTTTTCTATATAATATCTGCACAGGAATGTTTAATGCATTAGGAGATTCAAGAACTCCCTTATATTTTTTGATAGGTTCATCTTTAGGAAATATATTTTTAGATTGGTTTTTTGTTGTGATTTTTGATTTGGGTATAGCAGGTATTGCTTGGGCAACTTTTCTATGTCAAGGTATATCAGGTATCTTATGTTTCCTTACGCTTATAATACGATTAAAAA